>JADMIO011826956.1_pt1 | contig 85111 bp, 88 predicted proteins | sample 8958161 | NCBI WGS metagenome assembly JADMIO01 (sample SAMN16585339, study PRJNA669376) | soil metagenome | isolation source: Crop rotation soil | place: USA: Cullars Rotation, Alabama | collected 2011 | reverse complement strand
CCGCGACAACTTGTCCACGTGGAATTCTAAGCTTAGGATCCCAATGTGCTGGAAAGCGAGCTCAGGCCGTCCTTTCAGCGAATCCAGAAATGCGATGACGTCGGCGTAGTGCGACGTCTCGAGATAATTCGTGCGCTCCGCTCGAGTTTTTGGTCCTGCTGATGGAGAGATTCCGGTTTGTGCAGTGCACGCGCAAAGTGCAGCAAGTCCTGCGACGAGAGAGCGGTTCACGATTCGGGGTAGAATTTGTCGCCGCGCCGGGCCATCGAGACGAGGAGGTCGGCGGGCTCGAAGCGGCCGGGAAATCTGTCATTCAAATCTTCGAGTCGCTTCACCAGCTCGGCGGCTCCGATCGTGTCCATGTAGCGGAACGGTCCGCCGCGGAATGGCGGAAAGCCGAAGCCGAAAACTGCGCCCACATCTCCATCGCGCGGAGAACGAATCACGTTTTCGGCGAGACATCGCGCCGCTTCGTTCAAGAGAGGAAGAACAGTGCGCTGTTGAATCTCACTCGCGCTGAACTGCGCGCGCGTCTCGGCCGCCGATGAAGAAGTCGATGTCGTGACGCGCGCCGCGGGTGCGAGCAGCGCGTATACGCTTTGATCTACTTCGCCTTTCTTCCCTTCTTCGTCGTAGAGATAAAAACCCTTCTTTGCTTTTCGGCCGTAACGGCCGGCTGATACGACAGCCTGCATCGAAGACGGCGGAGCGAATCGTTCGCCGAAAGCGTCATACATGATCTTGCCCGCTTTCGCGCCGACATCGAGTCCCACTTCATCGACGAGTGTGATGGGACCAACCGGGAATCCGAAGTCGAGCATTGCGTTGTCGATCGCGTCGATCGCAGCGCCTTGATCGAGCATCCGTCCCGCTTCGTTGATGTACGGCGTGAGAATGCGATTCACGTAGAAACCTGGTCCGTCGTGAACCACGATGACCGTCTTGCCGAGCTTCTTTCCATACGCGACGACGCTTGCGACAACGTTGACATCGGTCGCATCTGCTTCGATCACCTCGAGCAGAGGCATCTTGTGAACCGGCGAGAAGAAATGCATTCCGACGACCCGCTCCGGACGCATGGCAGCGGTTGCGATCTGCGCGATAGGAATCGTACTTGTGTTCGACGCGAAAATCGCTGCAGGCTTGAGCTCTGCCTCGACCTCGCGGAGCACTTCGTGCTTGACGTTGATGTCCTCGAAGACCGCTTCGATCACGAGGTCGACATTTCCAAACCCTTTGTAATCGACAGTTCCACCGAGCAGCGACATCGTGTCGGAGTACTGCACCTTCGTTATCTGCCGCTTTGTGAGTCGTTCTTTCACCACATCGCGCACTGCTGCAAATCCCTTCGCTACGCGATTATGGTCTGCATCCTTGATTCGCACCAGCGTTCCCTGCTGCACTGCGATCGACGCGATGCCTGACCCCATGAACCCTGCACCGAGGATTCCGAGCTTGTTGACCGGAACGATCTCGAGCGGCGGAGCGCCGGGTGGCGTCGGCACACCAGGATCCTTCTTGAGAGCTGTCGTCGCGAAGAAGATGTGAATCAGGTTGCGACATACATCAGTCATCGCCATCTCGCCAAACAGCCGCGATTCGGTTCTGTAACCGTGACTCGGACCGCCTTTGTATCCCGCTTCAACCGCTTCGATTGCAGCGAGCGGCGCAGGATAATTCCCGCGCGTTTTTTTGAGCGTCTCTTCGCGCGCTTTCTTGAGCACCACGCGGCGTCCGGCTGGATTCTCGTCGAGCAGAAATCCTGCGACCCCATTGCGATGGCGGTGATGTTTAATGGTGCCATCGGCAAGTTCGAGCGCGCGCTGGATTGCAATGCGTCGCAGTATCGAGGGATGCACCAGCTCATCGATGAGACCGATCTGCATCGCTTTCTTCGCCCGAACGTTCTTGCCCGTGAGAATCATCTCGAGCGCGGCACGAGCGCCGATGAGGCGCGGCAGTCGCTGAGTTCCGCCTGCTCCTGGAATGAGCCCGATCTGAACTTCCGGCAAAGCGAGAACCGTCTTCGGGTGATCCGTCGCGATTCGATAATGCGCAGCGAGCGAGAGCTCGAGAGCGCCTCCCATGCACGCGCCGTGAATCGCCATCACCAGCGGCGTGCGTTGTTCGTGAATCGAATCGAGAAGAAGATGCCCCTCGTGACTGAGGCGCTCTGCTTCGGCGGCACTCTTGAGCTCGAGGAATTCTTCAATGTCAGCGCCCGCAATGAAGCTGTCTTTTTTTCCACTGATGAGAACCGCGGCGCGAACATTCAGGTCGCGCTCGAGCCTGTCGAACAGCGCGACAAACTCATCCTTCACTGCGCGATTGAATTTGTTGACCGGTTCACCGGGAAGATCGATCGTGATGACGGCAACGCCATTCACGATTTCAGTCGAAAGAGCGTATGGCGTCGTCATGCGCGCTCGACCACCATCGAGAATCCCATTCCGCCCGCGGCACACACCGTCATCAGACCGAATTCACCATCGCGACGTCGGAGCTCATTCAACAAGGTGACAGTGATGCGTGAGCCCGTCGCGCCGAATGGATGTCCGATCGAAATCGATCCGCCCATCACGTTGAGCTTCGACTGGTCGACTTCGCCGACGGGACGATCGAAGCCCGCGCGCTCTGCCCAGTACTGTGATTCGAACCCGCGAAGATTCGACAGAACCTGTGCAGCAAATGCCTCGTGCATTTCCACGAGATCCATGTCAGCGAGCGTCAACCCTGCGCGTGCAAGCGCGACCGGCGCTGCAAGCACCGGCGCCTGAAGCAGCTGTTCGCCCGGATCGAGCGCAGCATAAGCATACGATCGAATGAAGCCGAGCGGCTCGTATCCGAGTGAGCGTGCCTTTTCTTCGCTCATGAGGAGGACACACGCGCCGCCATCAGTGAGGGGCGACGAATTACCGGCGGTGACGCTGCCGTACCGCCTGTCGAACACCGGCTTGAGCTGCGAGAGCTGTTCGTAGCTCGTGTCGGACCGGATTCCATTGTCCGATGTGATAACGCTCTCGAACGATGGAGGCACATAGACCGCCATCATCTCCGCAGTGAGTCGGCCGTCTGCTGTTCCTGCAGCCGCAAGGCGATGCGATCTCAGCGCGAAGTGATCCTGCTCTTCGCGCGAGATGTCGTTGAGCTTCGCCATCTTTTCTGCCGACTGGCCCATCGTCTCGCCCGTAGTCGGCTCTGCAATCGCCGGAGTGATTGGAACGAGATCCTTAGGACGAACGCTCGCGAGTGCGCGGAGTCGTCCTCCCATCGTCTTCGCCTTCGACGCGAGAACGAGCTTTTCGGCCATTCCCTGCGAGTGAAGAATCGGCACGTTGGACAGTGACTCCGCGCCACCGGCGATCGCGCAATCGATATGACCGAGCGCTATTTGATCCGCTGCGTCGGTGATCGCCTGGTTCGCCGATGCGCACGCACGACTCACGGAGAATGCCTGCACCCCTTTGGGTAAGAGAGGCATGAGCGCTATCTCGCGAGCGATGTTAGGTGCGACGACATTCGGGATCACTGTCCCGAAAACGAGCGCCTGAACTTCATCTCCATTCAGGTTCGTGCGCTGGATCAGCTCCGCTACGCAAAGCTTTCCAAGATCGATTGCGGAAATCGCCTTGAATGCAGTGCCTGCTTTGGTAAATGGAGTGCGAACGCCGTCGACGATTGCGACGCGACGGCCGTTGCCGAAGGATGGCATGAGGGGAACTTAGACGGGGCTTACGTATCTTTCCAGAATGCAGCGATTGTTTGCCGCACTGGAATCGCAGGTTTTTGACGTGCTGGTTGTCGGCGGTGGTATCACAGGCGCCGGCATTGCACGTGATGCTGCAATTCGCGGACTGACAGTGGCGATTGTCGACAAGTCCGACTGGGCGAGTGGTACCTCGAGCAAATCGTCACGCCTCATTCATGGTGGAATCCGCTATCTCGAGCGTGGAGAGATCGGGCTCGTCCGCGAATCTGTGCGGGAGCGCGAGACGCTTCTGAGAATTGCACCGCATCTCGTAAAACCACTCGAATTTGTGTGGCCAGTCTATCGCGGGGCTCGTCTGCCGAAATGGAAGCTTCGCGCGGGGCTCACCATTTACGACTTGCTCGCCCGAAAAGGCGGTGTTCGCCGTCATCATGCCTTGACCATCGATCAGATTCTGGAACACGAGCCGATGCTTCGTTCCGATGGATTGAAAGGCGGAGCCAGTTACTTCGATGCGGCTACAGACGACGCGGGACTTACACGAGCTAACGTGAAGAGTGCCGTTGATCATGGAGCCGTTGCTATCGATCATGCGAAGGCCGAGGGTGCTGTCGTTCGCGACATGCTCACCGGAGAATCGATCAGAGTTCAAGCGCGATCGATAGTGAGCGCCACCGGGCCGTGGCAGGCCAGGGGTACAAAGGGATCGCACATCGTTGTTGCTCAGTCGCGACTCGGAAACATGAGTGCCGTGACGATGACATCGCCCGATGATGGAAGAGTGATGTTCGTACTCCCGTCAGGTGATCGCACGATCATCGGCACTACTGATCTCAGGACTGACGAGTCGCCCGACGATGTGAGAATCAGTGACGAGGAGGTGCGCTATCTCCTGCGCGCTGCGAATGTCTATTTCCCGCAGGCTCGATTGACGACCGACGATATTGTCGACAGCTGGTCGGGAATCCGTCCGCTTGCCGCGGATCCAGCAGATACGAGTCCTTCATCGATTTCCCGCGAGCACCGAATCTCGCGGGACTCAACAGGGACTGTGATCGTGACTGGTGGCAAGCTGACGACATACCGCTCGATGGCTGAGGAGGTCGTCGATCTCCTCGAGAAAATTCTAGGGCAGAAGCATGTCGAGTGTTCTACTCACGTGCTCCCCTTACCCTGAGATCAGCCGTGAATCGTCTTCAGCTTCACGATCTTGAGCTTTTTCGTCATCGCGGGAAGCTTGAGAAAGGCAGTCTCGCCTACTCCCTTACCGACGAGCGCGAGCCCAATCGGCGACGACATCGAGACGTGACCCTCCTCGAACTCGACTGAGTCACCGAACACGAGAGAATAAGTCTCTTTCGCCCCTGTATTCTCATCCTCGACGACGACTTCCGAGCCAAGCCCGACTTTGTCACGCGGAATCTGCGCAACATCGATCGACGACAGCTTGGAGAGACGCTGGCGCAGCTGGCCAAGACGCGCCTGAACGAACTGCTGCCTCTCGAGAGCAGCCTTGTATTCGCTGTTCTCGCGCAGATCGCCATGCTCAACCGCTTTTCGGATTTCGGCCGGCAGCGTGACATTGAGCTCGTGCTGAAGCTTCTCGGCTTCGTGCGAGAGCTTGGACTTGAGTTCTTCGATCATAACGGGGTGTACTGCTCGTGGAGAGGACAAAAGGCGAGCGCCCGGTCGGAGAGAGCGGGCGCTCGATGAATTCAACATAGACAGCGTGTTGTGACGCCGCCAGTACAGCACTGTTTACATCTTGGGAATCCGGTGCTCAGTCGTGGCCTCATATGCGCTCATCACCGCGTGCGCCGCTTCGTGTGGGTCGTCAGTCACGACCATCAGGTCCATGTCTGCCGCGGAGATTTTGCCCTCGGTGAGGACGCGTGACTGAAGCCAGCGCAGGAGGCCAGCCCAGTAATGACGGCCGAACAGAATGACCGGGAACTGATAGATCTTGCCGGTTTGTATCAGCGTGATCGCTTCGAATAATTCGTCGAGCGTCCCGAATCCTCCCGGGAAGATGATGAACGCCTGCGAATACTTGATGAACATCGTCTTCCGGACGAAGAAGTAGCGGAAGTTCACGAGAGTATCGAGATAAGGATTTGCTCCCTGCTCGAAAGGGAGCTCGATGTTGCATCCGATCGATCGTCCGCCAGCCGCGCGCGCACCCTTGTTCGCCGCCTCCATGATCCCGGGACCGCCGCCAGTAATCACAGCAAAGCCCGCATCGGCGAGTAGTGCCGCAGTTTCCTCGGCAGCCTTGTACATCGGGTCCTCAGGAGATGTGCGCGCGGAGCCGAAGATCGTAACTCCTTTCTCGATGAATGACAGTGAGTCGAAACCCTCGATGAACTCACCCATGATCCGCAACACCCGCCACGGATCTGTTCGCGTGAAATCAACCGGAGTCGAGGATGGCTGCTGAAGAAGCTTTTCATCTTCGGTCTCGGGCATGTCGTTACGGATCGCATCGTCGACCTTTCTCGTGGGTCCCGATTGACGTGACGGTTCCTCGCGCGAGGGTGGCACCCGTCCCGCCATCATATGACCTTCTTCGGTGCGCTCCTGAGTGCCTCGTCGCGCAGTTGCTTCTGCCATCGAACGCACATGTTTGTCGGCCCGCTTGCCCGTCGCCGTGCGCGCGTGGCGCGTTTTTTTCTTACCGGATGCAGTGCCGTTCGTATCGCTACTCGATTTCTTCTTTCTCATGATGAGTGATTTAGGCGTCCTCAAGTCTCAACGCCAGATAAAGTCGTGCCCGTAGTCGTCATCGTCGCCGATGGAGCGCGGCCTGATACTCTGGACGCGGCCATCACGCGTGGCATCGCGCCCGAGCTCGCACGCATGAAGCGCGAAGGAAGCTCGCACACCATCACGTCCGTTTTTCCGTCGGTAACTGGGCCAGCATATGCTCCCTTTCTCATGGGCCGGTTCCCCGGGCCGATCGGCCTTCCAGGACTTCGATGGTACGACAGAGAGCGGAAAACATGCCGTCTTCCAGGCAACTCGCGAAGCTACGTGGGGTTTGAGCTCCGTTACATCGACACTGACATCGCTCCAGACGCGCCGACGATTTTCGATCTCGTTCCCTCTTCCATCGCCGCGCTGAACATGATCGGACGCGGACTTTCAGCAGATCGCGCGCTCGGCCGCAGCATTGCGTTCATCGCTAGGACAGCCCATACGCATTTCACGGGACGCGTTGCAGGATGGCTCGAGATCGATGAGCTCATTTCGGCTGAGATTCTCGATAAGATGCGAGAGCTGCAACCCGATTTTGTTTTTGTCGCTCTCACTGGAATCGACAAGACGTCGCACCAGGAAGGACACACCGGCGCGTATGTCGATCGCGCGACCATTATCGTCAACGATCTTGTCCGTGGAATTCGCGAAAGTGCAGAAGAAAAAGGCAGCTGGGACTCGACGCACATCCTGGTCGTAAGTGATCACGGTCATTCACCCGTGTTGCAGCACGAAGATCTCGCAGGCCTCATTTCACGACTTGGTTTCAGGACGATAGCGCACCCCTTCGTGTACACCCCGCGTGGCGAGGCGGCTGTGATGGTGAGCGGAAATGCTATGGCTCACATCTACCTCGATCTCGAGAGGCGAGAGAGACCATTCCTCAAGGATCTGAACGGAAGATGGCAGCGGATTCGAGACGCAGTTCTCGCGCGCGAGTCGGTTGACCTCATGATTCTTCCGACGTCAGCTGATTCGTGCGAGATCCACTCGTTCTCGAAAGGTGTCGGGAGATTGAACTGGACTGACTCGAGCGTCTCGTATTGCACGACCAGGGGAGATCCACTTGGAACTGGTTCGCATCATGACTTGAGCTACGACGACGCATACGACGCAACGCTGGAAACCGACTATCCTGACGCGTTCGTGCAGATAGCAAAGCTGTGCGGTTCACCTCGCTGCGGAGAGATCATTCTATCTGCTGCTCGTGACTGGGATTTTCGCGCGAAGTACGAGCCGATTCCGCATTCGTCATCGCACGGTGCATTGCACCGCGATCACATGCTCGTTCCGCTTTTGACGAGCAAGCCTGTCGCTTCACGTCCGCGGCGTACTGTTGACATAATGCCGAGTGCTCTCGATGCACTCGGTGTGAGCATTCCTGCGGGCCTGGACGGTCGCTCGTTTTTTTAAAGGGCCGGAGATCCTTTCATTACAATGCGCCAGTCTTCGCCGTTCGCGACGACGACGCCGATAAAGCCGGGGCCCAGGTCGAGATATTCGACCTTCCATGCGAGTCGCGCTGGAGTGTTCTCGAGCTCACCACCCTTCCAGCTTGCAAGTCCACGCCACACGCTGTCGCCGCGCGCTTTCGCCGTTCCCTCTCGCTTTACCCATATCGACAGGAACTCCTTGTCGAGTCGATCCGCGGGAAGTGAAGTAAGCCGCTCGTGCTCATCGGCCGAGTAAACGCGTTTGGAAACTCTTAGCGCTCGCGGAATTGAGCGCACCTGTTCTACATCGACGCCAACATCGCGATGAACCGTTACCGCGATTATCACGAGGTCGCCCGAGTGCGTCGTGTTGAACGTCAGTCCGATTTCATTTGGATGCGCGAGCGTCGGCTTTCCCATCGCGACATATCCGAACCGTATCTCTGAGGGAGAAGCGCCGACATAGCTTGCCAGAATCTGCCGCTGCATTGCGCGCGACACGATGTATTGCCGAACTGCGCGCTCCTCGATGAGCGTTCCAACTCGATTCTGTTCTCCCGGTGAAAGCCGGGAGAGCATCTCATCCATTCGGTGATCGTCAACGGAAAGCGGCGCAGTCCACACGTGGACTTCGTCTGGTGCGATATCAGTCGATCGTGACAATCTCGACCTCCGCCTTTCCACCCTCGATAGTGAGCCTCGCAACACTCGGCTTCAAGTCAAAGCGGCGCGGGCCCGCCGCTCCAGGATTTACGACGATACGACCATCCTTTTTTTCGAGCAGCGCTTTGTGGGTGTGCCCGTAGACAACGACATCCTGTGGATACGATGCAAGAAGCTTTTTCGGTGTCGGGCTGCCGAGCTCGTGTCCGTGACTCACGTGGATGACGATTCCTCCGATAGGAATTATGAGCTCCTGCGACAGATTCGGATCACCCGGGGAATCGGTATTCCCGAAAACGGCCTGAACCGGAGCGATGATGCGAAGCTCGTCGAGAATCTCATTTCCTCCTACGTCGCCCGCGTGGAGAATGAGGCTGACGCCGTCGAGCGCAGCATGCACTGAAGGTCGCAGCAAGCCGTGCGTGTCGGATATGAGCCCAATGACAGTCATCGCTCCGTTCATCATTTCTATATTACAGGAGTATGTCGTGGTCGCGTTTGACTCTGGATCTGGCTTTGAGGGCGGCGGTTAAGCCGCGCCTCGCTGTCGCGCTTGCCCGTGTTGCCTGGAGATTCAGGTCACGCAACTGGTATGCGCAGTTTCCGTTTCTGCCGATTCCAGATGCAACATATGTGAAATGGAGAATGCACACGGCATATGGCGACTACGATGCCGTTCCATCGGCTAATGATGTAGAGCAATACGCACTGTGGGCGACGAGCGAGCAGTGAACTCCGAGCTCATAAAGGCGCAGGCCTATGGACTTGGCTTCGATCTCGTTGGAATTGCGCCACTCGGCGAATCCGAATCGTTCGGTCATTTTCAGAAATGGCTCGACCAGGGCTTTGCGGGCGAGATGGCGTACATGGAGCGGGGCGCAGAAAAGCGCGCCGATTCACGGCGGCCGTTTCCGGCTGCGAAAAGTGCAATTGTCGTAGGACTCGATTACGGTGGGAAAGCGGAGAGCGGCCCGGTTGCACGCTATGCTCGTGGCGATGACTACCACGACATCATGTGGAAGAAGCTCGATTCGCTGCATGACTGGATCGATTCAAGGCTGGGACGTCCTGTTGCGGGGAAATCGTACGTAGATACGGGCCCGATCCTGGAGCGCGATCTCGCTCGGAAAGCCGGACTTGGCTGGTTCGGCAAGAACACTATGCTCGTCAATCCGCGCATCGGGTCGTTCTTTTTTATTGGTGCGCTGTTCGTCGACCTGGATCTCGAAGCTGATGCACCATTCGAGTCTGACCGATGCGGAACGTGCTCGCGCTGCATCGATGCGTGTCCGACGCACGCGATTGTCGAAGATCGCGTGCTCGACGCAACGCGATGCATATCGTATCTGACTATTGAATCGCGGAGTGAGATTCCTCCCGAGTTTCATGACGCGATCGGCGATATGGTTTACGGATGTGACATCTGCCAGGATGTTTGCCCGTGGAACGTTCGTTTTGCAAGCGACGTTCGCGTTCCCGAATTCAATGCGCGTGAGGCAATCGCGCGGAAAAGCGCCGCCGAGCTGGCCCGTGATATTATCGAGATCGACGAGGAGACTTTTCGCGAGCGCTTCAGGCGATCACCGATGAAGCGGGCAAAGCTCAATGGCCTCAAGCGAAACGCGAGTGTCGTGCTTACTCGTACGCGAGCGCAGTAGCGGTTGGAATGCGCATCGCTCGAAGCGCCGGCAGACTGCATGCGATGACTGACACGATCACGACTACAACGAGCCACTCGAGCAACCCGGAAGTCTTGGGAACGAGATGGGCCTCGACGGGAAACATCACGCGGCCGAAAGCCTGAGCGAGGACGATGCTCATCGGCGCTGACAAGGGAATGGCGACGACCCAGCTCAGCACAGCGATGACTAGTCCTTCGACCTGAATCATTCCCAGCAGTGAAGAGTGACGAGCGCCGATTGCTCTCATCACACCGATCTCGCGCCGGCGCTCGAGAACGCTCAGGCTCATTGTCGATGCGAGTCCCAATCCGCCGACGACTATGATCAGCTTTGCCATCATTCCAAGAAATCCTGCGACCATCAGCAGATGGTCTTCAATGACGCTTCTCTGCTCCGCCATCAGTTGTCCTGACTGTACTTCGATTCCTGAATTCGTGAACGCTGATCGCGCGTTCTGCATCACGCTCAGCTGACTCGCCGGATTAGGAGATGCCGACTTGATCACGATTGCTCGCGCTTTGCCTGGAGTTACCGCGTCGCGCAACGCAAATGCAGAAGGAGACGGCATCGCGCCGGTAACACCCACAACCTTCCATTTCGTTTCCCGCCCGCTCACAGCGAGAGTGATCGAATCACCGAGATGAATTGTGGGTTCGTCGGCGAGCAGCCGCGTGTTGACTACGATTTCACGATCGCCACTAACCCATCTGCCGCTCGTCATAGGAACTTCGAGCAGCATCGAATGCCTGGAAGGAGCTGTTATCACGAATGAATTTCCCATGCTTCCATCTGAGCGTTTCACCGCGCCGCGCGCCCCGCTCCAAGCTTCTGAACCGGATGCCCCGTCAATCGTGCGGGCGATCGATTCCAGAGTGTCGGCAGAATGCATTTCGCTGAAACGAAGGACCATGTCGAATCGCTGCGTGCCGAAGAGTGTGTCGACGGATTCCTTGACCGATGCAAGAAGGTTGATTGCGCCGAGGTACGTGGCGCCACCGATGGCGAGAGTAAGGAGCGTGAGAGACATCCTCGCGCGGCGCCTGAACGCATTGCGGAGGGAAAGCAGCAACGGCCGCGGAATAATCGTAGAGCGAACGAATGTGCCGCGCGCACCTCGTGTTTCGATTCCGACATCGCGCAATGCTTCCGTCACCGACATGCGTGACGCGCGTACCACAGGAATCGATGCGGCGACAATCGGAAGAATGATTCCGACTGCAACCTGCGCGGCGATCACGAGAGCTGGAACACGAGCTGCGCTGATGTCGAAGTTCAACAGGCTCGCCGTGAATTCCGCATAGAATTTCCCAACAGCGTAAGCGGCAGGAACTCCGATAGCGCATGCGGTAAGACCCAGGCCAAGAGCGAGCGTTAGATACATGCACGCAAGCTGCGTCGGTGAAGCCCCGATCGCATTCAACACACCGATTTCCCGCACCTGACCGGCCAGCATCGCTGAAACGAGATTCAGCACGAGAAACCCGCTCAAGAGAAGCGCGAGAACCCCGAACGCTCCCTGTGTGTAGAGCAGCGAATCGATTTGCGCTGCGTGGATGTGGCGTCCCGGTACAGGAACATCGGTGCTATAGACGCGACGTCCCGTTGCCTCGACGACGCCCTGGACTTCTCGAGCAAGAGCGCGAACGGCTTCGCGGCTCATGTTCTTGTCTCGGACGACAATTCGCAACTCGCTGAATGATCCATCTCCAGTCAACCGCGCGAGCGTGCGAGGAGTTACGAACAGATAGACGACGTGCTCCATCCAGCCTGGTGCGAGGCCGACGTCGCGCGCGATTCCGGTGACAGGCAGCTCGACAGCCTCACGATTCCCGATGCGAACCGGGAGCATTTGCCCGATCTTCGCATCCGCGAAATCCACTGACGACGTCTCGATAATGAGCGCATCATCGCGGGCCGGCCAATCGCCGCTTTCCCCTTTCAGTGCACCGATTCGAACCTCGTCGAGACTCGGTGCAGTCATCAGGACCGCGTTTCGCCATCCGGTATTCGTGTAGACGCTGGCGCCGACGCTTTGTCGGGCCTCTGCGATGCGAACAGCAGGCATCGCTTCGATACGCGCAAGCAGCGAAGCATCTACTGAATCCGTTCGCAATACAGCCGATGCGGGATCGCTCGCCGAGTACTCCTGTCTCGTTGCGCGTCGCACAAGTGACCATGTGTCGAGTACCGCACCCGCTCCTGCAATTCCCACCGCGATCGCAGACACGACGAGAGCAGTACGCGATTTGTGAAGTGAGACATCGCGCAAAACTTTTCTCCAGCGCGGAGCCATCATTGGGTGATCTTTCCATCGACGAGAGTGACAGTGCGCGATGCATGAGATCGCGCGCGGTCGTCATGAGTCACCAGAACGACGGTCTGGCCTTGCCGGTTCAGCTCACTCAGGATTTCCAACAGCGACTGGGCAGTACGCGAATCGAGGTTGCCGGTCGGCTCATCTGCCAGAAGAACTCCGGGATCATTTGCTAGCGCGCGAGCAACTGCGACACGCTGCTGCTGTCCGCCCGACATCGTCGACGGAAGCTTGTGCGCTTGATCGTTGATGCCGAGCCTGTCGAGAATTGCGGTCGCTCGATCGTATCTCTCGCCTTTTCGATGAACGCCCGCAAAGTCCATCGGCAGCATCACGTTCTCGGCCGCAGTGAGTGTTGGAATCAACTGAAAGAACTGGAAGACGATTCCGACCGCGCGACCGCGCCATTTCGACATCGCCTTCTCGGAAAAATCGTTCAGGCGATTACCATCGAAATGAATTTCGCCGCTCGTCGGCCGGTCGATTCCAGCGAGCAATGCGAGCAATGTGGATTTGCCGCTGCCGGATTGACCGACGACCGCGAGGAATTCGGAGCGCTGGATCGCAAGATCGACATTCTGCAGCGCGTGAATACCCCCGTTTGCAGATGGATACGTTTTCGAAATGGAGCGAAGAGAAATGAAGGAGTCTGTCATGACGTTCACTTTATCCGCCCTCGACACTGTCATCGTCCCGCTCGTCGTACTCATTGACCAGCTCAGCGAAAAGGCCAGCATCTCGTCGAATCGCGCGCGTACGATTGATGCGAACCCAAATCGGAGTAGCTCAGTGTCACGCCGCATAACACCCGTAATCATCGCTGCACTGCTTTTATCTGCGCCCGCCTACGCTCAGCACGGCGGCGAATCGCCTGCCCGCATGACGTCACCACCCCGCGAGGCGACACAATTCAATTTTCTCATCGGCCAGTGGGATCTCGAGGTCAGACCCGCACCAACGGGGCTCGCACAAAAGATTCACGGCGTGCCCAAGCTCCTCGGCACGTGGAAGGCGTGGCGCGCTCTCGATGGATTCGGAATCGAAGACGAGCTCCGCATCACCGACCGGTCCGGCAATCCGATGGCATTGTCGCATGCGGTTCGCATTTACGACGCGAACGCAAAGAGCTGGAAAACGTCGAGCCTCGACGTCTATCGCGGAGTCTTCACTTCCGCCATCGCGCAAATGCGCGGCATGGACATGATGGCCTCATCACGCGGTACGGACGCGGAAGGCAAGCCGTACGTGTCACGCGGTCGCTACTCCGAGATCACTCCGCGCAGCTTCCGATTCGTTCAGGAACGCTCGACTGATAACGGAAAAACCTGGAGCACAAATCTTACCATCGAAGCGACGCGGTCATCGTCATCTACGCCGAACTGAAAGCACTGACTATTGCCGCTGAATCGGCGACGTGAGAGGTTCGGTCATGTCGCGTCGCGCCGTGTTGCTGCAGCTGCTTCTTGGATGGGTGCCTGTATTGGGCCTCTTCACGATGATGATCCTGTTCGTGCATGCGAATACAACGGTACACGAAGCGATCTTCATCGCGGTCCGAAGCCTCATCGGCGCAGTAATCCTCGGCTTCGGCGTTCAGCGATTTACGGAACGCATGCCGTGGCCGACGCCGGTTCGCGTGCCGTTCGTTCTCGTGCACATCGCAGCGGCGCTCGTCTATTCGCTCGCGTGGATCATCCTCAACAGCATCATTGAAAGCATTTTCGTCGGCGCAATCGTGATCACGATCGGCGCCGGCTTCGCGCCCTTTCTTGCCACTGGCGTGTGGCTCTACGGAATGATTGCGGGTGTGTCGTACACGCTCCAGTCGAATGTGCGCGCAGTCCGCGCGGAATCGGAGGCGGCGCAGGCACAGCTGTCTGCACTGCGAGGGCAGCTCAATCCGCATTTCCTGTTCAATGCGCTTCATACGGTAGTGCAGCTCATTCCGCAGGATCCGAAGAGTGCATCACATGCTGCTCAGCAGGTTGCCGCCCTGCTCCGCACAACTCTGGAAGAGGATCGTGACATCATATCTCTCGATGGTGAGCTTGATTTCGTAGCGAGATATCTCGATGTCGAGAAGATCCGCTATGCAGAAAGACTGAGGATCCATATCGATGCCGACACGGGCGCGCGAGAATCGACAATTCCGTCCTTCGCAGTCCAGACTCTCGTGGAGAATTCCGTTCGCCACGGTGCTCAGCCGCAGATTGAGCCCACTGACGTGACAATCCGTGCTGACAAATCAGATTCGCGACTAACCGTTGTAGTTACTGACAGCGGCGCAGGGTACAATCCATCGAGCGATATATCAGGCACTGGACTAAAGCGGCTGCGCGACCGGTTGAAGGTCCTCTATGGAACGAGTGCATCGCTCGATATCTCACCCAAAGCTGAGGGCGGTACGATCGCCACGCTCGTGATTCCACAAGGAGACGGCGATTAGTACTCGCGTGTCGGCTGTCATCGCCGATGATGAAAGCGTCGCCCGCAGCGGCCTCCGATTAATTCTCTCTTCATACGATTGGCTGACGGTTGCAGGTGAAGCCGCGAATGGCTTGAGTGCCGTCGAGATGATCGATCGTCTCGAACCAGAGCTCGTTTTCCTTGACATCGAAATGCCGGGCCTCAACGGCATCGAAATTCTTTCTGCGGTCAAACATCAGCCATTCGTAATCTTCACCACCGCTTACGCAGAACACGCGGCGACTGCATTCGAGCTCGGAGCGTTGGACTATGTTCTCAAGCCATTCGGTGCAGAGCGAATCGAGAAAGCACTCGAGCGTGTACGCGCAGCAATAGGTGAACCTGCTCCGCCGCCCGCCGAGAGACTGCGTGAAGCGCTCAGCAACGGGCCGATGTCACGGCTGTTCGTTAGATCAGGCAACGGGATCGTTCCCGTACTTGTCAGCGACGTCATTCGATTCGAAGCATCGGGCGATTACGTCACTGCATTTACTTCGCGCGCGCGACACATGATTCACGTTTCCATGAACCGGCTCGAGTCGCGTCTCGATCCGGCGAAGTTCGCGAGGGTGCACAGAGCTCATATCATCAATCTCGATAACGTCGTCGCATTCAGGAAACAGTCACGCGGCTTTGTGGCCGAGCTTAGCGATTCGACGCGGGTGCCGGTGTCACGTGACCGGGCGCGCGACATCAAGGGGCTCGGTCTCTAGGCGTAAGCCGATGCGGGTGCTAGACTAGCAGGCACAGCAGCCCATAAAGACTGACTACTCCAACGACACCGGACGGCGATCTTTTCGCCCGCGTACAACGAGCGGTCGAGCCTTCGTACGAGATCATCGATGAGCTCGGTCGCGGTGGCGCGGGAATCGTTTATCGCGCTCTCGATAAAAAGCTCAAGCGCAACGTCGCGCTGAAGATTCTTCCGCCCGATCTCGCCTTTCGCGCAGATACTCGCGAGCGATTCCTGCGGGAAGCGGAAATGTCCGCGCGGCTCAATCATCCGAACATCGTCCAGATCTTCAGTGTCGATGAACGGGAGGGACTTGCGTGGTTCGTGATGGCTCTTGTCGACGGTGAGAGCCTTGGTGACCGTGTGCGAGCGCACGGTGCTCTGCCCATAGCTGATGCACGCCGCGTCATTCGCGAAGTTGCCGACGCACTCGCATACGCACATTCGAACGGCGTGATCCATCGCGACATCAAACCCGACAATATCCTGCTTGACGGACAAAGCGGACGCGCGGTGGTAACTGATTTTGGAATTGCGCGCGCTGCGTCAGAGGAAGGATCGCGGCTTACCGCGACCGGAACAGCGATTGGAACTCCGGCGTACATGTCTCCCGAGCAGTGTGCGGGCGACCGGCAGCTCGACGGACGCAGCGACCTGTACTCGCTCGGCGCTGTCGCGTATTACGCGCTTACCGGCCAGCCTGTGTTCGATGGTGCTTCGACGCCCGCTGTGATGATGAAGCATGTCACCGAACAGCCTCTGCCGATGAGTAATTATCGTCGCGATGTGCCGGCTCACCTCGAGCAGGTCGTGATGAAGATGTTGGCGAAAGACCCTGCGGATCGCTTTGCAGATGGTCGTGCCGTAATTGCTGCTCTCGATGGGGCACCTGTTGAGCCACAGCGCGAATTCACCCGTTATCAGTCGCGAAGGGCATCTATACCCACGCTAGGCAATGTACCTATGGCGCCGGTGGCACCGATGGCGACGTGGTGGGAGCCGGTTCCCGGATTCAATCAGCGAATGGCGGCGCGGCAGGCACGGTGGGAAGCTCAGAAAGAGGCAAAGCTGGCAAAGGAGGAGCGCGAACATTCGAAGCCACTGCCGGAACGCATTCGCTCATTTCGGCGTCGAATCGTCAGCTATCTCGGCACGACCACATTTCTGTTTGGAATCAATTTCGTCACAGGTGGCCCGCATCATTACTGGTGGGCCGTTTTTCCAGCACTTGGTATGGGACTCGGATTGTTCAGCGCGGCTGGATCGCTGTGGGCATCGGGTGCGCGACTCGGCGATGTATTTGGGTCAGGTCGTCAGCTCCCAGACGCGAAAACCGCAGTCGGAAAAGCCGAGCCTGCGTCTCTCAACGCGCCTGGGCCCGATGTAAGCCAGGAAGTTTTGAACGGCTCGCGCGGCGGCATTCTGCGTCAGGCATTCAACGATCGTAATTCGATCGACCTTCTTTTCAAGCAGCTCTCCGAATCCGATCGCGCACAAATTCCTGATGCGTCATCGACTGCGAGTTCCCTGTACGATCGCGTGAAAGCACTAGCTACCACTCTGCACCGTCTCGATGCAGAGGTTGGCAGCGATCGATTGAGCGCTCTCGACACACGAATCGCTGATGCGGAAGCAGGAGAGACGAGCTCCGACAAGGAGCGAATGCTCCGTCTGCTGCGAAGGCAGCGAGAGACACTCGCAAACCTGGTGAAGTCCCGCGAAAGTCTTTCAGAACAGTACGAGGCAGCAGGATTGCTCCTTCAGAATCTCAAACTCGATTTTGTCAGAATGAAATCCGCCGGGTTGAAGTCCGGGCTTGCGGACCTGACGAGCGTGACGCAGGAAGCACGTGCTCTCTCGAAGGAAATCGGGTACGTACTCGCTGCTGCGGACGAGCTTCGCGACATCTGAGCGTTGATTCACCTCGAAAGGATCACGCTCCGCGAAATCAGCCTCCCGCTTGTAGATCCATTCCGGTCGGCTGGAGGTACAGTTGAGGTGCGACGTGTCATTCTGGCGGAGTCAGTCGCTGGTGGAATGGTCGCCTGGAGCGAGTGCGTAGCTCAGACTAACGCTGGATACTCGCACGAGACAGTCGATTCGTGCTGGAATATTCTTGAGAACGAACTGATTCCATTTGTCTTAAATCAGTCGTTCGAATCGCCGCGGCACGCGAATGCACTGATCGCAGAGCGAGCTCCAGATGATAGAATGGCGCGCGCGACGATAGAGATGGCAGTGTGGGCTCTCGAGTCAATGAAGGAGAATCTTTCGCTCGCAGCATTGCTCTCTCGTGAATGCGACTCGAACGCTCGCCGAGAGGTGGAGACCGGAATCGCACTTGGTATGCATTCGTCGATCGAAGAGCTCGCTGATCGCTGCGCTCGCGCACGCGATGAAGGATACCGGCGCATCAAGGTCAAGATCGAACCCGGCCGTGATGTCGCGTACGCGAGTGCAGCTCTGCGCGCTGTCGAGAATGAGATTCCTGTGACGGCCGATGCGAATGCGAGCTACTCTGATAGCGATCGATCACTGCTTCAGGAGCTCGACACGCTCGGCCTGGCGATGATCGAGCAGCCTCTCGGCGCAGATGATTTGTCAGGTAGCGCGGATCTTCAGTCGTTACTGAATACCCCGATATGCCTCGACGAATCGATAACGAGCGCGAATCGCGCTGCCCAAATGATCGAGCTTGGAAGCGCGCGTATCGTGAACCTCAAGCCAGGCAGAGTCGGAGGATTTACCGAAGCGCTCGCAGTACATGAGACATGCAAACTGGCCGGAATTCCGATCTGGTGCGGCGGCATGCTCGAAACCGGAATCGGTCGCGCGTACAACGTCGCTCTTGCTGCACTGCCCAACTTTACGCTGCCCGGCGACTTGAGTCCGAGCGCACGCTATTGGTCGCGCGACGTAATTACTGACCCGTGGACGATGAACGACGGAAGAGTGCGCGTACCACTCGATCGTCCGGGAATCGGCGTCGATGTCGATGTGCAATTCATCGACTCACTCACGACGCGAACGAAAACTTTCAGCTCGCGCTGAAGCTCTCACGCAGCTCGTTGCGTCGCAGCTTCCCTGACGCAGTTCGCGGCAACTGATAACTGACGAAGCTGATCTGAGACGGACGCTTGAATCCCGCGAGACGCTCGCTGCAATAATCCATCAATGTTTTTGCGTCTGCGTTCTGGTTCGCGGGACGCACGATCGCAACAACACGCTGGCCCCATTTCTCATCATGCACGCCGATGACAGCAGCTTCGGCGACTGAAGGATGCGAACCAAGAACACTCTCGACCTCCGCGGGATACACATTTTCTCCGCCGGTGACTATGAGGTCGCTGCGCCTATCGAGAACGTACAGATATCCATCTTCATCGAGGCGGCCCGAGTCGCCCGTGTTCAGCCAGCCATCGACGATCGCTCGAGAAGTCGCATCCGGATTCTTGAAGTAGCCCTTCATCACGATCGGGCCGCGAACCAGAATCTCCTGGTCATCTGAAATTCGGAGCTCGTTTGGATGCAGGACTTTTCCTGACGCGCCGATTCTCGTGCCGTCATCTGCCAAGGGCATTGTTGTGACCTGCGAGCACGTCTCTGTCAATCCGTACGTCGTGACAATCGGTGCGCCAATCGATGCGCACCTTTCGAGTAATGCCGTCGAAGCAGGTCCGCCGCCGAGCAGGATGCATCGCAAAGTCGGCGGAAAGGGTTTGTTGCTGCGGGCGTCGAGCACTCGCTCGAGCATGACGCCGACAAGAGATACAATCGTTATGCCTTCGTTGTCGATTGCGTTGTTGACCTGTAGAGGATCGAATTCATCGTGCACGACCGCAGTGATTCCGTAGATCGCGCAGCGAATCAGAATTGAAAGACCACCGACGTGAAAGAGAGGGAGACACGCGAGCCACCTGTCGGCGACGCGGTTCTCCATATTGAGTGCTGACCCGACGGCGCTCCACCAGAAATTCCCGACAGTGAGCATCGCGCCTTTCGGCCTTCCCGTCGTACCCGATGTGTATATGATCGCGAGTGTCTGATCGAGATCGTAATCGGATCTCAAATCGACATCCTTCTGGCTTACTGCGCCGAAATCCAGCGATTCATCTACGATCAATCGCGGATCGACATCGTTCACCTGCCATTGGATTTCGTCGTGCGTGAGGCGTGTGTTGAGCGGCACGAGCTGCGCGCCAAGACGCATCAGTGCATGTGGCAGCGCCGCGGCGAGAGCTCCATTTCGCAGGCGGGTGCAAACGCGGTCACCGCTGCCAACACCCAACGTCGCCAGCCGTCGCGCACCACTGCTCACTTCGTGATGAAGCTGCAGGTAGCTCCACTCCTTGCCGCCTGCGATCAGCGCGATTCGATCTGGATTTTCCGCTGCCTGCATTGCAAGCGGATCCGGCAGGAAACTCAGATGACGACTCCAATCGAAAGCAGGATTCCGAAGAAGAGAAGCAACTTGCCTGTCTTCTTGAGAATCGGATTGAGATCGCGGCCACTCGTGCCTTTAGCGACTTTCTGAATCAGTCCAATCGCCATGGGCAATACAGCCAGCGGAAGAAGCAGCGTGTGATGATTCGCATTTCTCAACGCGATGACAACTGGAATAGCGAACGCTGCGAGCGCGAACAACGCGTACTGTGCTCGCGTCGCCTTATCACCGATCAAAACCGCGAGTGTGCGCTTCCGAGCTGCTTTGTCTGTCGGAAGGTCGCGAAGATTGTTGACGACGAGAATGTTCGTCACCAGAAGGCCAGTTGGAATCGCAAGCAGAATGGAAAACCTGCTCCAGTGTCCGAGCTGCAGGTATGCTGTTCCCGCGACAGCGATCAACCCGAAGAATACGAACACGAACAGGTCGCCCAGCGCGTAGTAACCGAAAGGGAACGGACCACCCGTGTAAGCGAGACCTGCAATCACTGATGCAACGCCGATCGCAAGAATCGGCCATCCTCCGACGTACACGAGCCACATTCCCAACAGAACAGCAAGACCGAACGCGGCGATGATGCCGCGGCGAACATCGTTCGCGCTGATCAACCCGCTTTGCGTAACACGCACGGGACCAAGTCTGCCGGCGTGATCGGCGCCGCGATGAAAATCAGAGTAGTCGTTCGCGAAGTTGGTACCAATCTGAATCAGCAATGCACATGCAAGCGTCACGACAAATACGAGCGCGCGAAATTGTGCGCCTTCGCTCATCGCGATCGCCGCGCCTACAATTACCGGAACTGCTGCAGCGGGAAGCGTTGCGGGGCGTGCCGCAAGAATCCACGCGCGCACCGGGGATACGCGAGCTGTCGCAACAGAGCTCACGGAAATCTTGGAAACTTGCTGAAGTCCGGCTTCCGTCCCTCGAGGAATGCGTTCTTCCCTTCCTTTGCCTCTTCACTGAGATAGTAAAGAAGAGTCGCATCGCCTGCGAACTGCTGAATGCCCGCAAGTCCGTCGGTATCCGCGTTGAAGGCGGCCTTTAGCAGACGAATGGCCATCGGACTCTTCTCGAGAATCTCGCGCGACCATTGCAGCGCTTCTTCCTCGAGCTTCGCGAGAGGCACAACTGTATTGACGAGTCCCATGTCGAGCGCCTGCTGCGCATCATACTGGCGACAGAGATACCAGATCTCGCGCGCCTTCTTGTGGCCAACTACTCGGGCGAGATAGCTCGCGCCGTAACCACCGTCAAAACTTCCAACCTTTGGACCCGTTTGTCCGAAGCGCGCATTATCGGCAGCGATCGTCAGGTCGCAAACGAGATGAAGAACGTGTCCGCCACCGATCGCGTAACCTGCAACGACAGCGATGACAGGTTTCGGTAGATACCTGATCTGTTTCTGTACATCGAGGATGTTGAGCCGCGGAATTTTATCTTCACCGACGTAGCCCCCGTCACCGCGCACACGCTGATCTCCGCCCGAACAAAAAGCCTGGTCACCTTCTCCGGTGAGCCAGACTACGCCGGTCGTCATGTCGTCGCGCGTTTCATTGAAGGCGTCAATGAGCTCTTCAACTGTCTTGGGACGAAATGCATTTCTGACTTCGGGACGATTGATGGTGATCTTCGTGATCCCTTCGCCCTCGAGCCGTTCATATCGAATGTCAGTGTACGTCTTGATCGGCACCCACTTGGCGCTCATGAAATCTCCTTCGTGTGTTGCAGTTATTCCCGCTCGGAATTTAAAAGGAACTGGCGCACTGTCGCGGCAAGCTCGGCCGGCTTCTCGAAATGAACCGCGTGTCCTGCGTGGGGAACGATGTGCACTCGAGCCTCCGGCAACGAACGCTGCATCGACTGTGCGTGCGCTACATATGCGGCATCGAGCTCGCCTGCGACGAGCAGCGTCGGCACATCGATCGAGTGCATCTCTGCAGGGCTGAGCGCGTTCATCATTCCGGCGCCGGCGCCGCGCAGACTGTTCGCCAGCCCGCGAGGATCATTCTCGAGGCGCTGCGCTCGCAGCGCACCCCTCATGGTTTCCGCGAGATCACTCTGGCTCGCCCATAGCGACAGGCTTTCCCAATGGCTGACAAACTTTTCGATCCCGTCAGCCTCGATCGACTGCGCGAGCTGGCCGTCCGATGCCACTCTCGCAGCGCGCTCGGCAGAATCGGCAATTCCCGGCGAGGTACTTTCGAGAATCAGCGCCGACACTCGCGCCGTATGAGCGAGCGCAAAACGTAGGGCGAACCGGCCACCCATCGAATAGCCCATGAGCGCGGTTCTTTCGAGATCGAGCTTATCGCAAATCGTCTCGAGGTCGTCATTGAACCACTCCGCCGAATAACGGGCCGGATCATCTGGAGACGAAGAACGCCCGTGCCCCGCGAAGTCGACTGCAATCAAGGTGAGATGATCCTGCAGGGCGAAACGCAGCGCACCCCAGGATTCTGTCGATCCCGTGAAGCCATGAAGCAGAACGAGCGGTGGTCCTTTACCGCTTATCGCGACATGAAGCCGGAGATCATCACCGGCATCGATGTAGCGATGCTCGACGCTCTCGGTCAGATCGTTTCCAGCGCTGCTGAGACTGCGGCCCACGCGTCGCGATGGAGCGTGACGTTTCGGTCGCGATCCGTTCTCAGCTCGATGATGTGCAACCCCTTTCCGCCCATCGCATATGACAACGCTTTCTGCAATGAAGCCGAGTCGAGTGCTCTTGCGTAGTTGGCGCCGTACATCGACGCGGCGGGAGCGAAATCAAGTCCGTGGGGAGTGCCGAACAGCTGCTCGAAATGCTGATGATGAACCGCCTGCGGAAGGAATGAAAAAATTCCACCGCCGTCGTTGTTGAGAATTACGATCGTCGCATTGAGATCGTGCAGCTTCGCAGCGAGCAGGCCGTTCATGTCGTGATAGAACGCGAGATCACCGATAACGAGAACGAGCGCACCTCGAGAAACGGCGGCGACGCCGAGCGCTGTGGAGATCACTCCGTCAATTCCATTCGCACCGCGATTCGATATTGCAGCAATCCCCTTCTGGCTCGCGCCGCCGAATGCATCGAGATCGCGAACCGGCATGCTGCTGCTCACGAATACAGTTGCACCTTCCGAAGCTACTGACATCACATCTGCGAGAGCACGACCCTCGAATGGCTCGGACAGTGAGCACGTGTACTGCTCCAACGCATCTGATGCAGCCTTGTTTGAATCCCTCCACCGATTCAACCATTCAGCATCACCATTCACCGACACACGCGACGCGAGCTGCTCACATGCAATGCGTGGATTTGCGTGAATGACTTCCGCTGCCATCAACGTCGGGTCAGGCCATTTCGCCTCGTCGATCACTATCTGCACCGCGCGGCTTCGTGACAGGAATTGCAAGGTGGTCTTGGACGTCGGAGTTCCACCAATCCGAAGGATCAAATCTGGATCTACTGAATCTGCGAAGCGTGAATCTCTGAGCATGGCGTCGTAACGATCGATGACGCGTGTACGGTCGTGCTTTCCCCATCGCAGCTGGGACAGGGGATCAGCGAGAATCGGCGCGCCTGCGTTAATCGCAAGCTTGCTCAATGCAGACGGAAGTTCAGGGTCATACTGAGGGCCGCACACGATGAGCGGGCGGCCCGCAGATGAAAGTCTTTCCGAAATTCGCGACAGTGCTTCGTCGTCCATCGCGCGCGGCGCTTCGCTCACTCGCACCCAGGGAGTCTGATCAGCACGTGCTCCGATACTCTCGCTAACCGGCGACGCGGATTCCGGAATGAGAGGCTCGCGCAACGGGAAATTGAGGTGCACAGGTCCCGCAGGTGATTGCTTCGCAGTCGCGACTGCGCGGCCAGCAAGTGTGCGAGCATAGCGGATCAGTTCGGGCGAATCACCCGGCAGCGCGACTTCGACAAACCACTTGGGATAAGATCCGTACAACCGGTTCTGGTCGATCGTCTGCGCTGCACCGACGTCGCGCAGCTCCGGAGGACGATCGGCGGTCAAAACCAGAAGCGGAACTGAATCGCTTTTCGCTTCGATAATCGCCGGATAAAAATTCGCTGCCGCTGTTCCTGACGTGCACAACAGTGCGACCGGCTCGCCGAGTCCTCGCGCGAGTCCGAGAGCGAAAAACGCAGCGCACCTCTCGTCCACGTGCATCCACACCTTCATGGCCGGGTGATTCGCGATCGACAACGCGAGAGGTGTCGAGCGCGAGCCAGGCGCTATGGAAACGTGGTGAATGCCGGACCTTGCAAGCTCGTCGACGAATGCGCCGACGTATGCGTACGTCGCGTCGCCGGGCCGTTCTGTCAATTCGCGCGTTCAGCTACGGAGGTGAGCTCCGCTGGATCGGACGCAACCGACACTGCAAGCGCTGACTCCATCAGCTGCAGCTTGAGAATTGATTCAGCGAGCTCCTGATCCGGGTCGGAGTCGGCAACAATTCCACATCCCGCAAAGAGCGTCGCGTCTGATCCCTCGATGACTGACGAGCGCAGCGCCACAGCGAATTCGCCACCATCCCGGCCAATCCAGCCAATCGGCGCTGCATACCATCCGCGATCGAGTCCTTCGTGGGCGTGAATGAAATCGAGCGCTGCAGCGCGAGGTGTGCCGCCAACTGCGGGAGAAGGATGCAAACGCCGAACGATGTCGAGCAGCGACCGGCCTTCGCGCAAACGTCCACTCATCTCAGTGTGAAGATGATGAACGTGCGGAAGGGTCATCAGCGATGGCTCAGTCGGAGTTGCAACAGTCTCGCACTCTTCGGTGAGACACTGGTACAGCGCATTGCGCACAGCAGCATGCTCTGCCCTGTCCTTGGCGCTCGCATTGAGAGCGCGCGCGTTCTCGAGATCTTCGCGCGCATCAGATCCGCGCGGAATCGTCCCCGCGAGACTGCTGACTTCGACATGACGGCCTTCGACGCGCGCGAGACGCTCAGGACTCGCACCTGCAAAAGCACGGTCGCCACGCCAGTAGCCAAACACGAACGAATCGCGGTGCATCGACTTGAGATGACGAAGCGTCGCGAACACATCGAACTCCGAGTCGGCGGATGCAAGCTCTGCACGCGCCAGCACGACCTTCTCGAGCTCGCCATCACGAATCTTTTTCACCGCATCGCTCACTGCGGATTTCCATTTCGATTCTGATCGAAGCGCCTGAATCTGAAGCTTCGATGAGGCAGTTTGGTCATCGAACGTAGATTCGGACGTTCCCATGTCACCGCGAACCGCTGCGATCAGCTCCGCATTTTCGCGCTTGTCCTGACCGTTGACGGTAATGAACGAGTCGCCCTTCATCGACGTGACGGTGATTTTCGGAAGAATGAAATGCGATGCCGGAAAGCCCGACCACGTCGACGTCCGCGGCCCGTCGGGATCGAAGGCAAATGCGCCGATAAGCAGAGGGCCGACGCCGCGATTGGCGTCAGCCCCTTCGATCACCGCATCGCTCATCAAGCCGCGCCAGCTCTCGTCCACTGACGCAAATCGGTCTGCGCCCGCAGGATGAAGAGTGGTCACCGCGCCGATGGCCGCGATCGCAAAAGCATCACGGGGCCGCGCCCAGTACGCACGACCCTGTTCGATCAATGTCGCAATCCTGTCGTCGACAAGCGCGCGCTCGACAAGACGCTCGAGCACAGCGAGCGGATCGACTGAACCGATTCTCTCGATGGAGCTGACCAGCATGGTCGAAAACTACTCGGGAGACCCCGCCGGAGTCAGGGAGCCGACCCTCGAAGCGACCTCCTTCCGGACAACCGGCGCCACCTTCGTTCCGTAAAGCTCGATCGACCGCATTACGACGTCATGCGGCAGCGTTCCGACCGAGAACTGAATGAGGAAGCGAGTTATCCCGAAGAGCTCGTGCTCGTAGAGGATCTTGTCGATCACTTCCTGCGGACTCCCAAGCACCATCGCGCCCCGCGGAGACCGCTCCGCGTCGAACTGACGACGTGTTGGAGGAGGCCATCCACGCTCACGGCCGATGCGGCCCATTGTGTCGGCGTATGCCGGCCACGCGAGGTCGGCAGCAGCCTGAGAATCATCTGCAATCAACCCATGCGAATTGATGCTGAGCTGAAGCTTCGAGACGTCATGACCTGCACGCTGCGCGCTCTCTCGATAAAGATCGGCGAACTGGACGAACCGCTCAGGTGCACCGCCGATGATTGCAATCGCGAGTGGGAGGCCGAGTGTTCCTGCCCGCACGACTGATTGAGGTGTGCCGCCGACGGCAATCCACACAGGAAGAGGATTTTGAACCGGACGCGGATACACACCGCGGTCGTTGACGGTCTGAGTGAGATTGCCCTTCCACGTGAGCCGCACATCTTCGCGGATCTTGAGAAGCATTTTGAGCTTCTCAGTGAAGAGCTCGTCGTAATCGTCGAGCGAATAGCCGAACAAGGGATACGACTCGATGAACGAGCCGCGCCCTGCCATGATTTCTGCGCGACCGCCCGAGATGAGATCGATTGTCGAGAAATCCTGGAATACGCGAACCGGATCGTCGGAGCTAAGCACCGTGACCGCGCTTGTGAGGCGAATGCGCTTTGTCTTCGCGGCGGCGGCGGCGAGAACTACTGCAGGCGAAGAAACGACATAGTCGGGCCGATGATGTTCGCCAACTCCGAACACATCGAGCCCGACCTGGTCAGCGAGCTCGATCTCTTCGAGGAGATCTTTCAGTCGCTGTTCTGCCGAAACGACGCTGCCCGTTTTCGGGTCAGCCGTCGCTTCGGCGAAAGTGTAGATGCCTAGTTCCATGATGGTAAGCTACGCAGCCTTGCTGAGCTGCAGCTTACTCTCGTCTTTCGAGACGACCTTCGAGCGGCCAATGAGTGCGTCGATCGAATACTTACCAGCGCCCGTGATGACGAGCATCAGGGTCGAAGCGACGAGCGACAGCGGGAACTCAACACCCTTCGGCGCGAAGAAACCATTCGGCAGGTGAACCTGCAGGATCGCTACGACCATCGTGGAAAGAAGTCCAAACGATGCGAGGCGAGTGAGAAGTCCCGAGATCAACGCGAGTCCGCCGAAGAATTCGACGAAGGCAACGAACGGTCCGAGGATGTTCGCCATCGGAATTCCCATCTGGCCGAATGCGCCGGCAACGCCATCGAATCCGAAGACGAAAAGCTTCTGCGCTCCGTGCGCAACGAAAATCGCTCCGACGACTACGCGAAGAATCGCGAGTCCGATGTTCATCTGGTTATTAGAGGTTTTGCTGAAGATTGACATCTTTTGCTCCTTTTCAGTGGTGAAACGCTAAGTGTTATGACAAGTATTATGCCAAAACAAAAATTTTTACCCTTTATTCCTCACCAGCGTGAGGAGGTCGATCAGTTGATGAAGCTGCTTCTCGGTCATGTGGCCGAGTGCTCTTTCGTGCTGCTCGTCGGCCGCTTCGTCCAGGCCGTCGACCAGCTGCCTTCCCTTCTTCGTAATGCGCGTCGTCACAAGCCGTCGATCGGTCTCGCTTCGCTCGCGCGTCACTAATCCGGCATCCTCCATTCGATCGAGTAGCCGAGTCGCGTCGGGCATCCGGTTCAGGAGGCGCTGACTGACCTCATTCCGGCAAAGCCCCTGAGGCTCGGCACCTCGGAGGATACGAAGCACGTTGTATTGAGTGCCTGTGATCCCGTGCGGCTTCAACATCTGCTCGAACGCATCGCTCAGCTCATTTGCAGTCCGGACCATGTTCAGCTGTGCTTCCTGCTGAAGTGTCCTGAACGGCTTGGTCTGTTTGATTTCGTCCTGTAGCGTCGGAGCCATGTAATAACATTAGGTGTTATAACATTGAATGTCAAGAGCGGATATTATACTTCCCCATATGACTCACCCCGTGCTCCACATCGAATACCCTTCCTGGGTCGACCAGCTCGACTGGGACCAGCCCTACTTTTCGGACCAGGACAGAATGCGGCTCGCCATCGAGGTCGCCCGCAAGAACGTCGAGCTGGGGACAGGCGGGCCCTTCGGCGCGGCGATCTTCGAATCGGTCTCGGGGAGGCTCGTTTCGGTCGGCATGAACTCGGTCGTTCGATACAACAACTGCGTCCTGCACGGTGAGATGGTCGCCTTCATGATGGCGCAGAACAAGCTCGGCACGTTCACTCTCAACAAGCCGGCACTCCCCCGCCACGAGCTCTACACCTCGTGCGAGCCATGCGCGATGTGCCTGGGCACAACATTATGGAGTGGAGTGCAGCGGGTCGTGTATGGAGCGACGCGCGAGGACGCGTCGATTCTGAATTTCGAAGAAGGTCCTGTATTTCCGGAGTCGTACAAATATCTCGAGGATCGAGGCATTGAGATCGTGCGTCAGGTGATGAGAGACGAAGCGCGCGCAGTGCTCGAGCTGTATCGCTCGAACAACGGAAAGATCTATAACGGTTAGCGCGCAGCCTTCCATCCGGCGCGCGGGAGTTGCAAGCTTTCCCGCATGAGCACGCACTCGATCGACAACGCAATGCTCGCGGACGCCGCGGTTGCGCTCCGCGAAGCGAATCTGGAATTCGCGCGGCATCATCCCGGAGAAGGTCCAGGCAGGCAGCCCGTTCATACCGTGTACGGTGGCGCTCAGCTTTTCGCGTCCGATTCAGTTCCCAAGCTCGGTGCGATCGCACTCCGCGCAATGGATCGATACGCACCTGATAAAGCGACGCTCGGTGCGGCCGTAGGGATTTCAGATCATCCTGCGCTCACGACGATCAATGAGCGAGTGCGCGAAAAGCTGAAGCGTGAACCAATAGAAGATTTCCGCATCGATTTCGAGGATGGATACGGCAATCGCCCCGATTCAGAGGAGGATCATCACGCGACCGTTGTTGCGGCTGAGCTGCTCAAGGGAATGAGCGCCGGGACGCTGTCTCCATTCATTGGAATGCGAGTCAAGCCGCTCAACGAAGAGATGCGACATCGCAGCGTGCGAACTCTCGACCTGGTCATGACTGCGCTTGCCGAAGGCGGTGGGATTCCGGAGAAATGGGTCGTAACGATTCCGAAAATCACGATCATCGAGCAGGTGCACTACACCATTGCCGTGTTGCGCTCTCTCGAAAAGAAACTCGGCCTTGCAGACGGCTCGCTGAAGTTCGAGGTGATGGTAGAGACACCGCAGATAATTCTCGACCGCTCGGGCAGCTCGATTCTTCCGCAGATTCGCGATGCCGCAGACGGAAGGCTGCGCGGCGCACACTTCGGCACTTACGACTACACTGCAGGAATCAACATCACTGCAGCGCATCAGCGAATGCGGCATCTCGCATGTGATTTCGCGAAGCATTTCATGCAGGTCGCATTTGCCGGAAGCGACGTATGGCTTTCCGATGGCTCGACGACAGTGATGCCGGTTCCAATTCATCGCGGCGAGTCATTGACCGATGATCAAAGGAAGGACAATCAACGCAGCGTACATTCTGCATGGAAACTTCACTTCGACGACATCCGTCACTCGCTCGCGGGTGGATTCTATCAGGGATGGGATCTTCATCCTGCCCAGCTCGTCACGCGTTACGCCGCTCTCTACAGTTTCTTCCTTGAAGGAATCGATGCGGCCGGCGTGCGCCTTAGCAACTTCGTCGGCAAGGCCGCGCAGGCGACACTCGTTGGCGATGTCTTCGACGACGCCGCAACTGGTCAGGGACTTCTGAACTTCTTCCTGCGAGGAATCAACTCGGCTGCAATAACTGAAGAGGAGGCTCTCAACATGACGGGGCTCACCGCCGATGAATTCCGCGGTCGCAGCTTCGTCAAGATCATGAAGGGCAGGAAGTGAGCTCCACCACGTGGGAGGTGCTCGATCTCGTGGCGCGATGGGTCCACGTGATCGCGGGGATCATGTGGGTTGGCAATTCACTTCTCTTCAACTGGCTCGATCGCAGCCTCATCTCACCACAAGGCGCGCCGCAAACGAAGAAGCCTGTCGGAACGATCTGGCTCCTTCACAGCGGCGGATTCTACTACGTGGAGAAGACGCTCCTCGAGGGAGAGCGTGTCCCTGCTCCACTGCACTGGTTCAAGTGGCAGGCATACACGACGTGGGCGAGTGGAGTGCTGCTGCTGATAGTCGTTTACTACGCCGGCGGACGTGCGGCACTCGCTGACTCTTCAATCGGTCATGGGACCGCGATAATGATCGGCGTCGGGGCGTTGCTTGGCTCGCGAGTCATTTACGATCTCGTAAATCGTTTCGCACCCAATGCGTGGTATCTGTGGGTGATTCCGTTCATCGGGATAGCAATCGCGTTAGTTCAGCTGTTGAATCCGAGAGCGGCATATCTCCACGTCGGCGCGATGCTGGCAAACATCATGGCGGGCAACGTCGCGATGACGATCGTCCCGTCTCAGCACGCGCTTGTGAAGTCGGTCGAGGGCGGCGCTGTCAACCCTGCTCTTTCGGCGCGCGCAAAGCGTGTCTCGATTCACAACAACTACTTCACTTTCCCGGTGATAGTGCTGATGCTGAGCAGCCATTTCCCGGCAATATATGGGAGTCCATATAATATCGAACTTCTGCTGGTCCTCATTGCTGCCGGTGCGCTTGTACGCCACATACTCAACGTTCGGTGGACATTCGCGGCATGGAAGCCGGCGCTTACTGCCACGATCGCAGCGAGCATTCTCGCCATCTGGGTCCTTGCGAGACCGCAAACCTCACCCGTCACGACGACTGCACAGCCGGTGACATTCGAGAATGCTCGTCACATCATCGATCGACGATGCGCGGTTTGTCATTCGGCGCGTCCCACCGATTCGACATTGGGCAGAATGCCGGGCGGTGTTGCGTTCGACACTCCCGAGCAGATCATCGCGCGCGCCCAGCGCATTCGCGAGCGCGCGTACGTCACTTCAACGATGCCCCCTGCCAACAAGACTGGAATCACGCAGGCCGAGCGTGCTCTGCTTGGTGCATGGGCGCTGGATGCAAAGAGATGAATGAATCACGACAGCTGCTTCAACATTTCCTCGCTGCACTCGCGTACCGTACGCAGAAGGCGCTGCGTGGCGCGCCAGATGACTTCGCCGATTTCACTGCCGGCAATAAGGTCAGGACTCCGCACGAGCTGATCTGGCACATGACAGGATTGATCGGATACGCGAGGACTTTCATTCACGGCGGTTCGTTTTCGCCGCAACGCATGCCGACATTCAAGGAAGAAGTGCACCGCTTTCACGCAACGATTGCGTTGCTGGTTCAGGATTTTTCAAATCCATATCTGCCCGCGCGCATAAGCGAGCAGCAATTCCTGCAGGGGCCGCTCGCAGATGCGATGACGCACGTCGGCCAGATCGCGATGCTCAGACGACTGCACGGTGTTCCTGTGGCGTCGGAGAATTTCATCTTCGCTTCTATCGATCCCGAAAATGTGACCGAAAATCAGCCGCTGCCCAATGCACCTGATCCCGATTGGACGCCCGACCGTGGCCATGCGAATCCGGGTGCTCGCGTCTCGAATTAGTCCGTTTACCGTACAGCTTGCCAGAAGCGCGTGAATCTTGCCGTCAATCATATGCTGAAAGGTGAGGCAATAATGATTCGACAAATGGTGGTGACGGCAGGCATTCTCGTCGCGATGGGATGCGGCGCGACGTCGCACTATCCGATCACAGCGGGCATTGGACCAGCTCCTGTTTTACCAGAGCCGAAGACGTCGCTGATCCCGCTGGTCAACGTTGTCAAAGGGAGCTCGTGGAAGAACAACGCGACACCGAAAGTCGAGTCCAGCGATCTCGCGGTGCGCGCGTTCGCCGGAGGCTTCAGTCATCCGCGCTGGCTCTACGTTCTTCCGAACGGTGACGTTCTCGTAGCGGAAACCAACGCGCCAAACCGTCCGCAGGATGGACGCGGAATCAAAGGATTCTTCTTCAAGCTGTTTCAGGAACGAGCGGGTGGTGGCGTACCGAGCGCAAACCGTATAACGCTGCTTCGCGATACCGACGGTGACGGCGTCGCGGATGTTCGATCAGTATTTCTTGCGAACCTGAGCTCGCCATTCGGCATGACACTGGTTGGCAACGATTTCTATGTCGCCAACAGCGATGCAGTCGTGCGATTCCCGTACACGCCTGGTGCAACGTCAATTACCGGCGCCGGAACCAAGCTCACTGATTTACCCGGCGGCGATCTAAATCATCACTGGACGAAAAGCCTGATCGCGAGCCGAGACGGAACGAAGCTTTATGCAGGCATCGGATCGAACAGCAATGCCGCCGAAAATGGAATCGATAAAGAGCGCGATCGCGCGATGATCTGGGAGATCGACCGCGCGACGGGAGCGCACCGCGTGCTTGCTTTCGGATTACGTAATCCAGTCGGTATGACGTGGGAGCCGACAAGCGGAGCGCTCTGGGTCGCAGTCAACGAGCGTGACGAGCTCGGCAGCGATCTCGTTCCTGACTACATGACGTCCGTGCGTGACGGCGGATTTTACGGATGGCCCTTCTCGTATTATGGGAATCACGTCGATAAGCGCGTGAAGAAGCAGCGACCTGATCTCGTTGCGCGCGCGATCGTTCCCGACTACGCACTCGGCTCACACACAGCTTCGCTCGGTCTCGTCGCGGCTCGCGGTAATTCTCTTCCCGCGCGATTCCGTGAAGGAATGTTCGTTGGACAGCACGGGTCGTGGAATCGAAAACCGCGAAGCGGCTATAAGGTGATATTCGTGCCGTTCGCGAACGGTCGCCCCGCAGGCGCCGCGGTCGATGTGTTGAAGGGATTCGTCGACGAAGATGGAAATGCGATGGGGCGGCCAGTCGGTGTCGCGCTGGCACGCGATGGTTCGCTGCTCGTTGCCGACGACGTCGGCAACACTATCTGGCGAGTGTCTCGGTCACAGTCCCAGTGAAATCCTGAGGCCGTCGTCAACATTCTCCATCAAGATTTCTGAAATTATTCCCGCGCGCTCAGCCAGCTCGGCGCGAGGAATTGTCACCAACTGAGCGACGTTGACGACCGCCTCGCGAGGAAGTCCGCATTCACGCTCTGAGACCAGAACATTTCCCGGCGCCGAGGCGAGCCGCAGATCGGAGTTGATCAGCGCGCATACGACCGTTTGAATGCGACTCTCATTGAATTCGCGCGCCTGAACGATCAACACAGGACATCGATCCTTTCCTCCAGTCCACCACACTTCGCCGCGCATCACCATTTGTGGCCGCCGCGCTCCTTCCGAATGTTATTCGCCATCATTCGCCGGAACGGCGTTGGCGGCGCAGAGACCGGCGGCCCGTATACTTTGTCGAGCTTTTCCTTACGCTCGGAATACCGGGCGACGAACTGGTTCGCAGCGGTCGCGTAAATCAGGCTGCGTGATGTGCGAAGCTCCTCGGCCAGCGCATCCACTTTTGCGGCTATGTCGTCTGAAACGGAGATGCAGATTTTCATACTGCTATACTACCGCGGTCATACTTTCAGGAAGGCACCAAAAAAGGAGGTGTGCCACCAAATCCCTTCGCTTCGACGTGACGCCGATCAGCTTCCGCGATAAGTCGAATACGCAAACGGGCTGAGCAGCAATGGCACATGATAGTGCTGCTCTTCGTCTGCAATCACGAAGTGGATCACGATCTCGCTGTAGAACGATTTTCGTTTTGTCGCGGCGAAATAATCGGCGACTGAGAACGTGAGGATGTAATCGCCCTCGGAGAGCGATGAGCCATGCGCAAGGAAATCGCGCGCGCGCCCGTCAGCGTCGGTTACGCTCGAGCCAATAAGCGACGAATCGCGCTGTACAGTTACACGAATTCCTTCGGCCGGTTTACCGAGTGATGTGTCGAGAACGTGCGTGCTAAGTGTGCTCAAGCAATTTCTCCAGCCTCAAGTTCATGATCTTTCTTATTTCTTCGGCGGCAACTTTCAATTCTGTCTCAGCATCATTATCGAGACGCGATCTCGCGATCGCGAGCATTTCGTCAACGCTCTTGCCCGATGCGCAAACAATGTAGATGTGGCCAAACTTGTTTTCATATTCACGATTAATGTCCACGAGCTGATCTTTTTTTGTTCGTTCTGCTGATTGAGCAGCAGCTTGTTCAGAAGCTTCCGCACCGCTGACTTTCTCCCCGATGCGCGGGTGATGTGAAATGGCTTGAAGCCAATCTTCCGTTCCAAGCCTGCTCCAGCATTCGTTTGCCGCATCGATGCCGACATTCGCCTCGTGACGCTGCATCATGCAATCGACCCAGCGCGTCGATCCGCAGCACCACGTTAGTTGTTCACGAGTCAGCTGCACGACCGAACAGTCGCAACCGCGCGACTCCGCCATCCGGATAAATGTTGAGCCTCACTTGAGTTGCCGGTTCTTTCGCAACGACCTGAAAGTGATGCCACGCGTGCGGCTGAACCGGCGACTCTGCAACAAGCGGCTTCCATTCACCTGACTCGCCGTCGCGATACTCGAGCATCGCACTCCCCGGTGCATTCCCCTTGAAGTGATCGGTATCGAGCTCGACTCGCTCCACCACTCCACGCCGCGCAAGTCGCACGATCGTCCAGTCGTTCCCGGGTCCTCGGCGTCTTTTCGTTTCCCACCCGTCTCCCATGTGCGTCGATCGCCCGGGAAGAATGAGATTCTGCCGATGTCCGTAATGCATGTCGCTGCACTCAATGACGTATCCGCCGTTCTGCATCGCGGCGAGATCCACTTCGCGCACGGAAGAAAGGAAATCGTCAGATGCAATCACTTCCCCATGCACACGAAGCCGGGCGACTCCGCCGTCTGGATAGATGTTCAATCTCAGATGGGTGACGCGCTTCTTTGATTCGACTTCAAATTCGTTGGTCGTGTTTCCCTTGAGCTTCGATTCGGTCAACAGCGGCTCCCACTGAGCTTCGTTTCCGGCGAGCCACTGCGCTGAAGGAGTGCCGTCGACAGAAGTCGCGTCGATACTTGCGCGCTCCGGATAATTCCCTGTGAACCACGCGGTATCGATCACGACGCCCTTCACGATTCCGGGTGCACCGAGACGAATGATCGCCCAGTCATAGCCGGGAGATCTCCGTCGGCGGGTTTCCCACCCGTCCATCCACTTGCCGCGCTCAGTGAACGCGCCTTCGCGCCACTCAGGCGCGCCCGGTTTGAGCAGCGCTTCCTTCGGCGCAAAAAACTCATCGTTCGCGATGAGAACGGATCCACCCAGTCGCTCCGATGCTAAATCGATGAGGTCAGTGAACGAAGCCAATCTCTTTTCCTTTGACGAAAGTTCTGCTCACGACTCCAAACAGCTCGCGCCCCGCATACGGCGTCACCGGATGGCGATGATATAGAGCCGATGGAACGACGACAAAGCTCGCATCAGGATTCCAGATAGCAATGTCTGCGTCGAACCCGGCAGCAATTGCACCTCTTTTGTCTGCTAATCCCGCGAGGTGCGCAGTTGAGGCGCACATCCATTGAGCGACATCAGACGGCGAACATTTACGCGCACGGGCGCCAGTCCACACCGCCGACAGCGTCAATTGCAACGATGCGATCCCGCCCCAGCATCCGAAAAAGTTTCCGTCCGATTCCTTCATAGAAGGCGGACAGGGCGAATGGTCAGACGCAACGAGATCGATGTCGCCCGCAATCAGTGCGTTCCATAACGCATCACGCTCAGCCGCTTCACGAATTGGCGGAGCGCATTTGAATTCCGTCGCACCATCCGGGATTTCTTCTGCCGCAAATGTCAGATAATGCGGACAAGTCTCGACAGTCAGAGGTAATCCACGCGATTTCGCATCTTTTATCAGATCGAGTGACTTCGCCGATGAGAGATGAACGATGTGAACCGGAGTTGGACACCACTCCATCAACCGGATCAACAGCGCAATCGCCGATTGCTCGGCCTCGACTGGACGCGACGCGAGATAAGCCGCGTAACGTCGCGACGGAGCCAGCGGAGTAATGAGACATGATGGATCCTCTGAATGAACCATCAGCGGCAATCCGGTCTTTGCAAGGAATGGAAATGCAATCCGCAAATCCTCCTCGGTGACATTCGGGAATTCATCGACGCCCGACGGAGTCAGAAAGCACTTGAACGCTCGTACACCTGCGTCCGCAAGCGGCCGAATCTGATCCGCATTCCCCGGTACGACGCCGCCAATGAACTCGACATTCACAGTCGACTTCCCTCGCGCCGCTGCGCGCTTCGCTTCTAACGCAGCAACCGACACTGTCGCAGGAATCGAATTCAAGGGCATGTCGAGAATCGTCGTCACTCCACCTGCAGCCGCAGAACGCGTCGCAGTCTCGAAGCCTTCCCACTCCTCGCGACCCGGATCATTCACGTGCACGTGGGTATCGACAATACCGGGCATCACGACCGAATCACCCGCATCGACGTCAGCATCGACATCGTACTCTCCAACCTGCGTAATTCGCCCGCCCGCTATGTGAACCGATGCGGCCCGCTCACCCTCTGGCGTGATCACACGCCGGCCGCGAATTACTGTCAGGCGGTGTCCGCCCAGAATCTTCTGAGAAGATTCATCGAAACCCGGCGTCGATAATCCGCCGTCGAGCGAACATCATCTATCGGCGTTATCTCACGGCCGAGTATCTCCGCTGCATCGTCGATTGACGCGCCATCAGCGAGCGCCTGCTCTGTCATTCGAGCACGAATCACCGTCGCCGCGATACTTCCCAACGCAATCTTCGGAGACGGAGCGCGAACACCCGCCATCACGATCTTCGAGATCGCCTGCGCTGCTCGAGTTCCGACTTTCCGGAACCACTGCTTTCCGTCAATACGCGGAATCTCGATAGCAACTATAAGCTCATCAGGCCGCATCACGGTCGATCGATATCCGGTATAGAACGAATTCAACGGAATTCTCCGTTCCCCATCGACACTGCGAAGTACGACAATCGCATCCGCAGCCGACAACACTGGAACTCCATCTGCCGCAGGCGAGCCATTCGCAATGTTGCCGCCGAGCGTCCCTCGATTCTGGATTTGAACTCCACCAACAAGCGACGAAGCCTCGACCAGCATCGGTACACGCTTGGCCACAATCTCCGAGCGCATCAGCGTGGTGTAGCTCGTCAGCGCTCCGATGATCAGCGTATCGCCGTGCGTCGACACAGTGCGGAGCTCATCCAGAGACCAGATATCGAGAAAAGAGCGCGGCGTAAACGTTCCGAAGTTGAGAGCGACATACACGTCGGTCGCGCCTGCAACCGGCGTACGCTTTTCTTCGCGCAGGATCATCAACGCATCATCGACTGTCGATGCAACGCGCATGTCGAGCTCAGACAGCGCTGTTTTCATCCGCCTTCCATTTCAATACAGCGCGGTAGATCGCAGAGTAACCCGTGCACCGGCAGAGATTCCCTGCAAGCGCGGTCTTTACGTCGTCGAGCGTCGGCTCGTCGGGCAGCGTCAGCGCGGCCATGATCATTCCAGGAGTGCAGATGCCGCACTGGGCACCGACTTCGTTCATAAAAAGTTTCTGCAGCGGATGATCGCCACCTAGTCCTTCGATCGTCACGACTTCCGCGTCTGCAACCTGCGAGACGGGAATGAGACATGAGCACACAGGGTCACCGTCGATGAGAACGGTGCACGCCCCGCACTCGCCTTCGCCGCAGCCTTCCTTCGTACCGGTGAGACTGTACTCTTCGCGCAAAACGTCGAGAAGGCGCGACATCGGATGTGAATCACTCTTGACGTCAACACCGTTGAGATTGAATTGCATTAGATCGCCGGTGCAGTCGAAATAAGTTCAGGCGTTGCAGGAATTTCGCGGACGTCGAGTCCAAGGCCGCGCAGCGCATTCACGACTGCTGGCGCAGGGCCATCCATCGGCAGCTCACCAAGTCCCTTCGCGCCGAAAGGCCCGCCGGGATAGGGATTCTCCATCATCACGACGTCGAGCTCTGGCATGTCGAGCGTCGTTGGAATCACGTAGTTCGTCAGCTGGCTGTTCGCCATGGCGCCATTTCTCATCACGACTTTCTCGAGCAGCGCATAGCCAAGTCCCTGCGCGGTCCCGCCCTCGATCTGCCCTCGTGCGAGTGCCGGATGAATCGGCCGGCCGAATTCCTGGACCGCCGTGAGCTTGATCGGCTTCACTTCATACGTGTCGCGATCGAGCTCGAGCTCCACGATGTCGCAGCCCCATCCGTAAGTCGCATACGCATCGCCGCGATACAGCGCGTCGTCCCATTGAATCCATGACGGCGGGTCGTACACTCGCTCAACGGTCATCGCGCCGTTTTTCCTGTAATACTGCGCAGGCGAGAGATCGCCGAGCTTCTCCTTCATCTCGATCGCGCACTCCTCGAGAATTTTTCCGACGACCATGCACGTTCGCGACGCGACAGTCGGACCGCTGTCGGCGACACGCGATGTATCGGGCTGCGCAACTTCGACGTGCTCGTATGGAATGCCGAGCGCATCGGTGACGATCTGCGCGTGCATGGTGCGTGTTCCCTGCCCGATCTCCGTGCTTCCCACCGCGATGCGGACTCCCGTCGGTGTCAGCTCGAGTCTCGCGCGAGATTTGAGATTGCGCTCGCCTGCGCCGGTGAAGCCAGCGCCGTGATAAAAGAGGGAAAGACCAATCGCCTTGTTCGTTCCCTTCCACTCGCGACGCTTCTTCTCGTAATCAGTGCGGCGCACCGCTTCCTCGAGAACCATGTGCGCGCTCGAATCTTCGCGCAGCGTCTGTCCGGTCGCAGTTATGTCACCAGGCTTCAACGCATTCTTTCGACGAAGCTCGAGAGAGTCCATACCGAGCTCTTCCGCGATGCGCTCCATGTGCACTTCGACGGCGAACTCGGTTTGCGGCGCACCGAATCCGCGAAACGCGCCGTTAGGCGGCGTGTTCGTGAACATCGCGTGTCCACTGATCCGCACGTTGTCGCAGCTGTACGGGCCCGCCGCATGAATGCATCCGCGTGACAAAACGGTCGGGCTCAAAGTGACATACGCGCCGCCGTCCAGGATCACATCGACGTCCATTGCCACCAGTTTCCCATCGCGACTGAGACCTGTGCGATGTCTCACAACTGACGGATGGCGCTTGGTCGTCGCGATCATGTCCTCTTCGCGATCGTAGATGATCTTCACAGGCCTGCCCGACTTGAGCGCGAGCAGCACTGCGTGGCCCGCTATCATCGAGGGATACTCCTCCTTTCCGCCAAATCCGCCGCCGGTCTCAGTCTGAATCACTCGAACATTGGGATGCGCCGAGCCGAGCATGCATCGCAACGCCTTGATCACATAGAAGGGGCACTGCACTGATCCGTAAATCGCGACGCCACCCTCCTCGGGCACAGCGATGACGCCGTTCGGTTCGATGTAGACATGCTCCTGGTGTCCTGTGCGATAGATCCCTTCGACAATCACGTCCGCAGATGCGAGTGCCGCGTCGACATCGCCTTTCACGATGTGGACGTCCTTGAACGAAAGAGTGGACTTCTCCGCGTCGAAGAGAGGCTCGCTCTCTTCGTAGTCGATGATCACCTTTGCGGCGAGAAGCTTCTCTTTGTCTTCATGCGCGAGAAGAACGATCGGCTCGGCCATGTGCTTGACTTCCTGCTCGACCAGGAATGGCTGGTCCTGCGACATGAGATCGACTGCGTTCTTCGCGGGGACGTCGCGGTAATCCACGATCGTGAAGCCCGAGGTATCGAAATCGAACCTGATCGACTTGATGCGGCCGCACGGAATTGTCGAACGAATGGTTCGACCGTGAAGCATTCCCGGAAATACGAGGTCATCCGCGTACCGCGCGCCACCAGTCGCCTTGCCGATTCCGTCCTTGCGCGCGACGCTCGAGCCAACTGCGTTCATCGGCACAAGATGTTCTGTGCGCGCACTCGACGCTAGGATTAATGCGTGGCCACCCGCAAAGCGATCATCGAAGCCCTCAACCAATCCGCATCGAGTGGAGAGCCAGTGGTGCTCGCGACAGTCGTGAGCGTTACTGGATCGAGCTACGGTGGCGTCGGTGCTCAAATGGTCGTTCGCATCGACGGCTCGAGCGTTGGCATCGTGAGCGGTGGATGCCTCGAGACTGATCTCGCGCTGCACGCGCGGGAAGTTCACGAGGCACAAACCGCAAAGACCGTCACGTACGATACACGTGGCGACGACGAAGCCGCATGGGGACTGGGTCTGGGTTGCAATGGCTTGATGCATGTGCTCATCGAGCCCGTATCGCCGCAAAAAGCGATGGCTCTCGCAAAAGAACTCGCAGCTGAGCTCGAGAAATCCGCGCCAGGACTTCTCATATGCGGAAGCGGTCCAGATGCGTACCCGCTTGTGCGATTTGCAGTGGAGCTCGACTGGAACATCACTGTTGTAGATCATCGTGGCACTGACCACGCCGATCGGTTTCCTGGTGCCCGGGTCATCGACAAACTTTCCGACGCAACTTTGAACGAACGCACCGCGGCAGTTGTGATGTCCCATCACTTCGAGCGTGATCGTGAGTACGCGCGGAGTCTTCTCGAGTCACCCGTGGCATACATCGGCGTGATGGGACCACGCACGCGATTCGAGAGAATGTCTCTTCCAACCGATGAAAGAGTGTACGCGCCGATCGGTCTCGACATTGGAGGCCGGTCTCCCGACGCGATTGCGCTCGCGATAATCACTGAAGTCGCAGCTGTCATTAATCAGCGGAGCGGTGGACATCTCCGCGACCAGGCAACGATTCACAGTTGATCGCTGCGATAATCCTCGCCGCGGGCGGATCGCAGCGCTTCGGCTCACCAAAGCAGCTCGTCGACTACCGTGGCGAGAACATCGTTCGGCGCGCAGCGAGATCGGCACACGAAGCCGGCCTGGATCCCGTCATCGTCGTCGCTGGTGAGGAATCAAAACAGATCCAGGCGCTGCTTCAGGGAATTCCGGTCGAAGTAGTGACGAATCCAAACTGGCGAAATGGTCAGGCGTCGTCATTGCGAACAGGAATTGTGCAGGCAATCGCGGCAGGATCGGATGCTGCGCTTGTGATGCTCGCCGATCAGCCGCTCGTAGACGCAGGGTGCATCAGGCGCCTCGTCAGTCGATTCGATAACCAACACCAGTTGATCGCAGCCGAATATTCAGGAACGATTGGAGTACCGGCGTTATTCGGCGCGAAATATTTTGGCGCGCTCCTCGAGCTCACTGGCGACGCGGGTGCGGGCCGCTGGCTCCGCGATCACCGTGAGAAAGTGACGGTCGTCGAAATGCCCGAGGCTGCAGTCGATATCGATACTCCAGCGGATTTGCCAAAGCACGGATCAGCACGCGAGCGATTTCTCGCTTTTCGGAGAACCCAGCGTAAAGCTCCTCCACTCGTGCAGCAGACAGTTCGCGCGCGCGGATTGGATTTCGCCGTTTTCACGAGTCCGCGCGTCGATGATGCGATTCCCCTTCTCTGCATCAATGGCGGACTCCACTTCGGCCACGAAGTACTTTGGCCCGCGCTCGCACCGCTTTCCGAGAAGAGACAGCTCGTCTTCTTCGACCAGCGAGGCCGCGGAAAATCGCAGACGCCGCCAGGCACGCGTGCCGCGCGCATCGAACATGATGCTCTCGACGTTCCAGCCATTCGCAGTGCGCTTGGCATCGAGCGTTGGAATGTTCTTGGACATTCATGGGGCGGAGCGATCGCAATGCTCGCTACAGCGGAAGATCAGGCCGCAGTGAACAAGCTCGTGCTCGTCGACGCAGTTGGTCCGACCAGTGAGTGGCTGTCGCGACTGCATTCCGCAGCGGTCGCCCGTCTTGCCGGTGAGCAGAGGGAGCAGCTCGAGCGACTGAACCCGAGTGATCTCTACGTCGACGAGATCGCGCGACATGCAGAATACACATCAGCGCTGTACCCGGCGTGGTTCGCCGATCGCGACTTCGGTTCGATCTTTTCGTCGCCGAGAGCAAACAGCGCAACTGGCGCTGCCGTCGCTGCAAGACTCAGGCGCGAAGGATATGACTGGAGAGATCGCATCGCATCGATTCGCACGCCTGCACTGATCCTGCATGGCGCAGATGACATTCTCGACGTGTCCGTGCCCGAATCTCTCTCCAATCTCATCCCGGAATCGACAGTCGCATTGATCGATCACGCGGGACACATGCCTTTCTGGGAAGCACCCGAAGAGTTTTTCTCCCGCGTGAACACGTTTCTTGCACCCACCGACCGCCCATGAAAGTCTATGATGTCGCAATCGTCGGCGGTGGTCCCGCGGGACTGACCGCCGCGCTCTGGATCGCGCGGTATCTCCACTCAGTCGTCGTGATCGATTCCGGAGATCCACGCAACTGGGAAACTCGCGGCATCAACGGATTCCTTGGCTCACAGGGAATTCGCTCTCCTGAGCTGCGCAGTCAGGGAAGGAGAGACGCAGGGAAATTCGGCGCAGACTTCATCGATGAAGAAGTATGCACTGTGAAAAACGTGAATGGCGAGCGGTTCTCGCTCACACTCGCTAAAGGAACCGAGATCGAGACAAAGCGTCTTCTTCTCGCAATCGGCATCAAGGATGTCTGGCCGGACATTCCCGGGCTCGCCGACTGCTACGGTGAAACGGCGCACGTGTGTCCGGACTGCGACGGTTATGAAACACGAAATTGCAAAACTGTCGTGATCGGCTCAGGACGAAAGGCTGTAGGAATGGCGCTCGCACTCACCGCATGGACAAAGCAAATCGTCATCTGTACGAACGGTGAACCCGCAAACATCGACACGCCAAACCTGAAAAAGCTGAAGGAGCTGAACATTCCCGTTCTCGAGGAAGTCGTGAACAAGATCAGCTCTGCCAACGGGGAGATCCGCTGCCTGAACCTCGACGGAGGAATGCAGCTCGATTGCGACCGACTTTACTTCGCGATCGGCCAATACCCTGCAGACGATCTAGGCGCGCAGCTCAAGTGTGAGCGAGACGAGTTCGGCCTGATCACGATCGATGAGCACTATCACACCTCGGTGCTCAACGTCTTCGCCGCGGGAGATATTGTTGGCGGTACTCAGCTCGCGATCAAGGCCGCGGCCGATGGAGCTATGGCCGCCATCGCAATTCACTCATCGCTCGTTCCCGACTCGAGAAAGCTCGACTGAAGGGTCCGTCCAGCTACCAGCGGACGACGATATCCCGCTCTTTGCGATTCCGCACGATCTGCAGTCGCATGATTCTGTCGTTGGCGAGCTGCATCAACTGAATGAGCTGCCCGGGATTCTGAAGAAGCTGCCTCTGCGCGCGAACAATTACATCTCCGCCCTTGAGGCCCGCGTCACCCGCAGGAGATCCAATCGCGACGTTGACGACGAGGATTCCGTCGCTGTTCACCTTCAAGGCCTGTCTGAAATCTTCGCTGAGCTGCGTCAGCTCCGCGCCGAACAGAGCAACGCTTGGTGTTCCTGTTCCGAAAACCAGCGGTGCAATCGAGACACTCGGCGCAATGGCGATTCTCGTTCCGGCACGCACCATACCCTGCTCGACCTGCGCACGCTGATTTGGTGACGGTGCAGGACCGATGATCGAAACCTGAAGCTTTGCCGAGGTACCCGCTGGTCTCTCGGCTACGACAAGCGTGCTGATGCGCATCTCGTCGTTTCTTCGATAACGGAAAATCACCTGCTGTCCGGGAACGAGCAGACTCCTCATCGGAATCGGATTTCTCTTGAAGTCCTGCCTGTTGATCGAGATCAGGATGTCGCCTGCGATGAGTCCGGCTTTTTCAGCCGGCGAGCCGGGATCGATCGATTCGATTACCGGATAATCATTGAAGACGAGCGTGCCTGCATCATCAGCCTGTCCGATTCCCGTCGTGATGACAACACCGAGCCATCCTTTCGGCGCAGGTGGAGTCTGGGCGCGCGCCGAAATCGGCGCTGCCGCAAGCAACGTTGAAACACCAAGCACGACAGATCGAAAAGCTCGCATTCCCTGCATCCTAGAATCTGTTGAGGCTTACGCCTGCTGGACGGATCGCGGTGCCAAGCTGCCTCAGAGTTGCTTCGCGCGCACCAACCGTCGTTACGTAGTACTGATTGATGACTGGATCCTGCGGCATCTCTTTCAACGCGCCGCGAATCGATGTCATCACGTTGTCGAGTGCAGCAAGACGAGTGCGATACTGGTCCGCATTGTTCGGCATCGGCACCTCAGCATTGGTTGCCGAGAGATATGCGGATGCACGCTGGTATTCTTCGCCGGAGCGGTTCAGCACTTCCCACGCTTCGTCGGAAGATTTGAACTGCTGACTGCTGGTGAGCGATGCAGTCTGTGCATTGCCGACGGGCTTCGACGCAACGGGCTGAGATGCAACAGGCTGAGATTTAACCGTCGCTGTAGCCGAGGGCGCAGTCATTCTGCCGGCGGCCGCTCCGCCAACAGCGAGAACGAGTCCGGCCGCGATCTGCATCCATGGCCTGACGGTGAATCGCGATGATTGATCGCGAATCAATCCTTCCGCGCGAAGCTCTGCGGAGAGTGAATCCCAGTTTGTGAGCGCAGGTGCGCCACGGTCGCGCTCGCGTGCGACCATTTCGTCGAGTGCGTTTTCAGACAGGGGCAACATGTGTCCTTCCTACGCCGGCGGTTGATTCATCAACGAGGTGCGCGAGCAGCCGGCGAAGTTTTGCGCGCGCCTTGAATAGCTGTGATTTGGAGCCGCCCGAAGTGATGCCGAGCTCCTTTCCGATCTCATCGTGTGTGTAGCCTTCGATGTCATGAAGCACGAACACCATTCTCGCTCCGGGTGAAAGCTTTTCCATCGCCTGGCCTATCGATTCTGCGAGGAATGTCCGGTCGCTGTCCCCTTCGACAATTGCGCTGTCATCCTCGATATCCGTTTCGAGTTTTGCAATCCGCTTGATGCGGCGAAGCGCATTGAGCGTACGATTTACCGCGATGCGATGCGCCCACGTTCCGAATTGCGATTCTCCTCTATAGCCGGGAAGTGCCCTGAAGATCTGGATCCAGACCTCCTGCGCGATATCGGCCGCGACGTCGTGGTCGCCGCAAAGACGGCGGACAACGGCGTCGATGTGCGGCGAATGGCGCAGCCAAAGCTGCCGCATCGCCGCTTCATCGCCTTTCATGGCGCGCTGAAGAGTGATCTGGTCGGTTTGCATCCCGTACAAGAAGTTAGTAACTGGTAAACCCGATAGGGTTTACGGCTGATGGGCTAACGGGCTAATTGGCCAATGGGCTGAAAAAAATCCTTGTTTCATCCGTAGTACTTATTACAATGGCTGACTTCACTCGTCTCACTACTGTAGAGGCGGGTTAACTCGTTGGCCGGCCGGAACATGGCCATTTGGTTGCAGTACTAGTTGGAAAGGAGTTGGATTTGCTGAAGGTAATCGTGACCGCTCTCACGCTGGCTCATGGTGGTGAGGGTCTGCCGTCAAAGGCACCAGATGCTGTCGGAATGTCGGCGTCGAGACTCGAGTCGATAGACCGCGTGGTGCGCCGCGGCATCAAGGCCGGCGGCTATCCGGGCGCAGCTGTTGTGGTCGGCCGGAAAGGCGTGTCCGTGTGGCAGAAGGGCTTCGGCAATCTCTCCTGGTCCGACGCAAGCGGCTCGGTCGATCCCGACCGCACTATCTATGACGTCGCATCCCTCAGCAAAGTCGTCGGGACGACCACCGCCGTCATGGTGCTGTACGACGAGAAGAAGGTCGATCTCGACGCGCCCGTTTTCCGTTACCTGCCCGCGTTTTCTGGCGGACTCAAGGATCGCGTAACAGTGCGCATGCTCCTCACGCATCGCTCCGGCCTTCCCGCCGGCCGCGATCTCTGGAGAAAGGCGCGCAGCCCGCAGGAAGCGCGAGACATGGTCCTTGCCACTCCGCTCGAGTACACCCCTGACGCGGCGTACATCTATTCCGACCTTGGCGCCGACGTCCTCGGCATGATCGTCGAGGAAATTTCGGGACAGCGTCTCGATCAATTCCTGGCGAATCGCGTTTTTGGTCCGCTCGGAATGCACGACACTTTCTATCGGCCGTCCGATTCGCTCCGCTATCGCATCGCGCCGACGGAGGTGAGTCCGCCTCGTGGATATCCGCTTCGCGGCGAAGTTCACGACGAGAACGCCTACGCACTCGGCGGCATCGCAGGACATGCCGGATTGTTCAGCACTGCCGCGGACTTGTCGATCTTCGCTCAGATGATGCTGAACGGTGGAACCTACGACGGCATTCAGGTCATCTCCGATTCGACGGTGTCACTCTTCACGAGGCGCGCTGCGGGACACCGCGCGCTTGGATGGGATACCGCTGATGGAGATTACGGCTCGGGCAAATATCTGACTGAGCGCGCATACGGCCACACCGGTTACACGGGTACATCGATCTGGATCGATCCTGATCGTGAGATGTTCGTCGTGCTGCTCACGAATCGCGTGCACGCAGCAAAGGCGCAGCGTCCCGCCAGAATCATAGCAGACGTTCGCTCCGACCTGTCTGATGCCGCTGTCCTCGCAGTAATGGATGGTCCGACGCCGGTGCTGGCGATGCCGAATGCATTCCGCGCTGATGCGGAAATCGGATGGACGGCGCCGAAGCCTGTTCGCTGCAGCAGCATTCACTCTCGCAAGGCGCGCGTGCGGTGCGTCGCCGCTAAGGCGAAGGCATCGAGGTCGTCGAAGTCGTCGAGATCGAAACGCGTATCGTCCGCAAAACATTCGAGCGCAAAATCGTCGGCGAAGAAGTCATCCTCAAAATCTTCCTCGAAGAAGTCGACGGCCAAAAAGAAGAAGACCTCTTCGCGGACCGGCTCGCGCCACTAGGTTTCAGGAATGACAGATCATCCTGACATCGTTGACAGTACGATCGCGGAAGATCAGGCAATTCCCCTGAGCGTCGCCAAGGGCGACGAAGCGCAAGATCCGCCAAGTGTGGTAAGCGAAGACCAGGTGAAGCTCGCCTTGCGCCGCGTGAAGGATCCCGATCTCAATCTCAACATTCTCGACATGGGCCTGGTCTACGGCATCGAGATCAAAGGCACCAAAGTGAAGGTGGACATCACGCTCACTTCACCGGGTTGCCCATCGGGACCGGAAATCATGATGAACGCCGAAAACGAGATCAAATCTCTCCCCGGCGTCGAAGACGTCGAGATGAATCTCGTCTGGATGCCCTTCTGGACGCCGGAGAAAATGGAACCGCGGGTCAGGGCGTACCTCGGCTTCTAGTCTACGTATTCGACCTGCATCTTCTGTCATTCGTCGCTCGGTAAGAACGAGGCGATCGAACATTTTCCGGTAGGCAGAAAGCTCGCATTCGACGAATCGAAAGGACGCCTTTGGGCAGTCTGTTCGAAATGCGGCAGATGGAACCTCACTCCCATCGAAGAACGATGGGAAGCGATCGAAGAATGCGAGCGACTTTTTCGCGGGACGATCATCCGCGCGTCGACCGATCAGATCGGGCTCGCGAAGATCCGCGAGGGAACGAATCTCATACGAATCGGCGCGCCGCTTCGACCTGAATTCGCGGCATGGCGATATACTCGCCACTTCCAGAAACGACGGCAGACGTTGTACGCCGCACATGCTGCAAGCATCGCAGTGGTGGGAGGATTATGGCTCGCCAGTGGTGGAGCAAATTTCTCTCTCATGCCGGGGCTCGCTTCACTCCTCGCCAATTTCATCAACAAGAAGACAGACCTCGGTCGCGCACGTAAAGTCATTGTCGACCACGCGTCGCGCGGATTCGGGACAAAAATCAAAAAACATCAATCCGTCGACATTCGACTCATCCCCTCAGCCGAGCCTCAGCGGTGGGGCCTTCGTCTCGTCCATGACGGAAAGTTTCTCGACCATCACGGATGGCGTGCGACTCATCTCGCGCACCTGATCGCTCCGGCTCTTAATCACGACGGCGCAGGATCACGCGAGGTCGGCGTTGCCGTCAAGGAAATCGAGGCTGCAGGATCTCCGGAACTGTATTTCGACAGGCTTGTGAAATACTCCTTCGAAAAAGGCTGGAAATTCACGGGTCTACGGGCATATCCGCGAGAGATGCGCCTCGCGTTCGAGATGGTTTCACACGAAGAAACCGAACGTGCAGCAATCGAAGGAGAGCTCGCGCAGCTCGAGCAGGATTGGCGAGAAGCAGAAGAGATCGCATCGATTGCTGACAATCTCTTCATCCCGCGTGCAGTGACTGATTTCATCTCGCGTCACCGCGCTGAAAAAACTATTTCAGCACCCGAATAAAATCTTCACCCATTTCGGCGACCTGCCATCGGCGCAATCCCGGGATATCCTCCAGATCTTTCACACTCGACGGTTTCTTGCGGGCAATCGACTCGAGCCGCTCGCGTGAACACAAGACACCAGGATCGAGATTCAATCTCGTAGCAGCAGCGTCGCGGACCGATTTGAGTTTCGTCACCTGCTCGTCGAAATCTTCCTGCCGCTCCCACTTCTGCGAGCGCGGAAATTTAGGGAGATGCTCGTCCGCAACCTCGAGCCCGCGCTCGACAGCAGCGAGAATCGCATGCGCACCGCGATCGAGAATTCCGCGCGGCATTCCCTTGAGCGAAGACAAGTCCTTCACCGTGCGCGGCGCAGTGCGCGCAATGTCGAGAAGAACTTCATTTCCCATCACCCGGAACGTTGCGCGATCGACTTCCTTCGCGACGGAATCGCGCCACGGAACAAGCTCACGCAACAGCGCGAGCTCGCGACGAGTCAGATCTCGCGCGCCCTTGATGCGAAGAAATGCGAGCGACGAATCTTCTTCTTCCCAACGCGTTCCCTCGAGACGATCGAACTCCTCACGCGCCCATTCCCAGCGGCCGAGCTTCTCGAGACGTGACTTCAATTCGTCGCGCAGGTCGAGCAGGTACTTGGTATCCTGCGCAGCATAGTCGAGCATTCCTGGTGTGAGCGGACGCAGCGACCAGTCGGCGCGCTGATGCTTCTTGTCGAGCTTCACTCCAAAGAACTGATCCAGCAGGGCGGCAAGGCCAAATGCCTTCATGCCAAGCAGCTGGGCTGCGATGCGAGTGTCAAAGATGCGGTTGACGTGCCAGCCGTAATCCTGGTGCAGCAATCGCAGATCATAATCCGCGTCATGGAAGACGACCTCGACATCCGGATTCTGGAGAATGTCGCCCAGCTCCTTCGGCATCCCGATGGGCAGCGGATCGATGATGGCACTGCGTTCGCGGGTAGATATCTGGAGCAGATAGATCCGGTCGATGAACCTGTGGAAGCTCGCTCCCTCGGTGTCGACAGCTATCTCCCGAACGCCCGAGATGTCCGTTAGGAAATCATCAGCCGCCTGTTGAGTATCTATGTATAGAAGTGCTTCCGGATCTGAAATCGTCATCGAGTCCCAATTTAGCGCGTGATGGAACCCCCGATGCAGGCCGATCACTACCCGCTCTTTGATCGCTTCCCCGCGCTGCGCCGGATTCCGCGCGTCAGGCTCTGCGACCTTCCCTCTCCGGTCGAATCTCTCGATGCCCTCGTGCCCGACGTCTGGATCAAGCGCGATGACCTCAATTCCCATGTCTGCGGAGGAAACAAGGTTCGGGCCCTCGAGTTTCTTCTTGGCGGGCTCGAGCCGGGCGATTCGGTTGTGACGGTCGGCGGCACCGGATCAACGCATATCCTCTCGACGGCCATGCATGCTTCACGGCTTGGTGTCTCGACATGGGGAGTGAGGTGGCAGCACGCGATGAATCCGGTCGCGAACGAAGTGTCCGACCGCATCGAGTCGATGATCGAGCGCTCTCCGGTGCACATGCTTCCCGTAGTTCCGATCGCGCGTGCCCGCGTTCGCGCCATCGTGAGGAAAGGCCGGTATATCCCCGTGGGAGGAAGCACGCCACTTGGCGTGCTCGGCCATCTCAATGGAGCGCTCGAGCTCGTGAAGCAGATCGATGCGGGGCAGCTGCCGATTCCAAAGGAAGTGATTGTACCTATGGGAACCGGAGGCACCGCGGCGGGGCTGCTGCTTGGATTTGCAATCGCGGGGCTCGCAGTTGAAGTCGTTGGTGTTCGCACAGGCCCGCGAGCGTTCGCAAACAAGCGTGCAGTCCTCTCTCTCGCTCGAAAGACGTTGCGCCTGATAGAGAGAAAATCGGGAGAGTCCATCGATGTTGCATACGCCGAGAAAATGCGAGTGATCCATAGCGCATACGGCGGAGGATATGGGCGCCCTGCGCCCGGCGCGGAGCAAGCGAAACGCGAGCTCCTCGACAAGACGGGTATTCTTCTCGACGACACATACACCGCCAAGGCGTGGCTTGCCACGCTTGAAGAGCGCAAATCCGTGCGCGGTCCGTTGCTTTACTGGTTTACTTTTGACCAATCATGTCTGACCAGCTCACTATCCACATCTACCCCGGCGATTGCGACACCGCGGGTCACGTCAATCACGCGGTGATGCTCACGCTTCTCGAGCGCGCGAGGTGGGCTGCTCTCGAGAAGCACATGAAGTTCGAGGATTACATCCGCCGGTCGCAGTGGGCTGTCGTTCGTCATGTGGACGTGTCGTATAGCAATCCAGCGTTGCCGGGCGACGATTTCGTCGTTCGCACAGGGTTGACCAAAATCGGCAACACGAGTTTTACCGTGAAGCAGGTTGCGCGAAATCAGGAGGGAAAGCTCGTATGCGAAGCGATGATCGTGTATGTCACACTCAGTCCTCAGGGAATGCCGATGCCGGTACCGGACGAATGGCGCTCGATATTTGCCGAGTGGACTGACTGATGGCTCACTTGCCACACATTCCCGACCTGCCATCCGAAGTCGGCCCGGACGAAGTCGAAGCTCAGGTTCCGCAGATTAGTGAAAGCGAGCTGAGCCCGTCGGCGCGAATCGGCAGAGTTCTTTTCAAGAATCGCGGATGGCTGCCGATTCTCTTCCTCGGCGTTCCACTGATCGCGCGCGGCGACTTGAGCGTTGCTCGGTGGGTGATCGGACTCTTTCTGGTCGCAGCCGGCGAGACGATCCGGCTTGCCGGAGTCGCTGCCGCGGGAACGCAGACGCGACGCCGCTCGCGAAATGTTAAGCGTCTCGTCACTTACGGAATTTTTTCGTGGAGCCGCAATCCACTGTACAACGGAAACTTTCTCGTATGGATCGGCTTCTGCGTGATTTCCGGCGTTCTGTGGTTCCTTCCATTCGCCGTTCTTATTTTCGCTGCGGAATACGGATTCATCGTCCGATACGAAGAGGGAGTTCTCGAATCCATCTTCGGGCGGCAGTATCTCGACTACAAGAACTGCGTTCCCCGCTGGCTTCCGAAAAAGCCCGATGATCCCGAAACCGGCGAGCACAACTGGCGTGAAGCGTTTCGCAGTGAGATCAGCACGTTTGGTCAATACGCAGTGCTGATCGGTGCATTCATCGTGAAGGAATACATCTCGAGATAAAAAAAGCCGGCTCGCTCGAGCCGGCTTCCTTAACGATTGGGACGTCCTGGCGGATCAGGACTCTTGAACACCTCGCGGTTTATCTGCACGAACTGCTTCATGTTCGCGGGCACGTCTTCTTCGGGGAAGATTGCAGTCACCGGACACTCGGGCTCACACGCACCACAGTCGATGCACTCATCGGGGTGGATGTAGAGCTGCTCAGGCCCCTCATAGATGCAGTCGACTGGACAGACGTCGACGCATGCTCTGTCTTTTGTATCCTTGCAGGCTTCAGTTATTACGTAGGGCATTGATCAGCTCAGGGGTTCCGTGCGAAGTATGCGAAAAATAGACCCGCACCCCCGGATTTCAACCACGAGTGAGACTTACTTCGCGCCTCTCGAAGTATATGCGACGACGAGACCGACCAGCACGATCGCGAACATGAGAAGCAGCAGCATGCGCCGTCGCATCGACCGCACCGCCTGCCACACATCTTCGTCGAAGTAAAAAAGGCCGGGAGAGGGTTCCCGAATGACGGCGCGACGCTGCAGGCGCTTCAGTCCAAGCGACGACTCGTCGATTCCAATTTCCTCGAACGATTTCGCGTTCGCGGGAGTCGTTGCCTCGGCGCGGATGAAGTCATCGCGAACTTCACGCTCCTTCATCCGCATTACTGCTGCTGCCGCAGCCGCGCCCATTTAGACCTCCATTGCCGGTGCTGCGATGATTTTTTTCTCGACTTCGTGATGATTCAAGCCCGCTTTTCTTGGACCGCGGCGAAATGGTCTGAGGAGAACGTCGAGGTCGCGACGAATCCGCGGACGATAGTTGCCTTCTCCTGTCACTGTCCAGGCCACCAGTGTTCCGAGCATCAGCGAGTAAATCGTTTCAGCCAGCTGCTGTGTATCCACATAGCTCTCGGCAAGCTCGCCGTTTGCGACGGCCTTGTCGAGAAGTTTCTTGAATCCCTCAACGGCTCGTTTCGAGCTTTCGACCGTCAGCGCTCTGAACTCAGGATCGTTGAGGTCCGACAGATAGAACGCGAGAAGATTTCCAAGCGCTGCGGGCTCGGTTACGGAGCCTGACCGGTCCATCGCCGAGGCAAAGATAGCCTCGAGTGCCGAGTCGTTTTCGTTGTGCGCGGCGTTCTGGCGCTCTGAGGCTGCGGCAACGACGTGCCTCATGAGCGCAAGAAGCAGCTCGCGCTTGGATCCAAAGCGCTGAACGAGGGTGGCGGCGGAGAGCCCCGCCTCTTCGCCGACTTGGGCGAGCGTGAGTTTTTCAGGGCCGACACGGGCGAGCACTCGAAGGGCCGCGTCGAGGATGGTAGGATCGTCTACCGTACGTGGGCGTGGTGACATCTCAATTACCTAACGGAGGTTTAGCATTAGCGAGGGCAATATGAATGGCTGTTCACACAGCCATTACACAATACATATGTTCTTGTATTTAAGCCGGTGCTCAGGCAAAATCTAGACGAGCCAATAAGAAAATCGGGAAACGTTTTCATCTCATTTTGCCCAAGGCGGTGACCCGCCTTCCTTCCGTTTGAGATCAGGATTGTGCCGGTAAAAGGTCGCCGTGCGGCCGATCACCTGGATAACCTCCGACTTGGTCGCCGCAGACAGTTGCCCCGCCGCATCCTTCGGCTTGAGGTCCGAAGCCTTGCCGAGCTTTACTTTGACGAGCTCGTGGGTTCGCAACGCATCGTCGAGCGAAGAAATAAGTGTCGGAGTCAGCCCATGCTGGCCAACGTGGACGGTCGCATCGAGGTGATGTGCTTCGCTTCTGAGGTCCGCCCGCTCACTGCCTCTCACTTTGCGCTCCTTCGTTTGTGTCAAAACGATACACCATTAGCAAACGGTAATTTAGTAACCCTGTGCGCGTGCCCGGCCGACGAGCGTCATGAAGTTCCGGACATCGACCGGAGTGCCACTCCACCAATCCTGCTGCCCCGGATTCATGCGCATCACCTGGAAATGCAGGTGCGGCGTATTCGGCGGCGCATTTCCCGTCGTGCCCACATAACCAAGAACAAACCCCTGCTTCACTCGAACCGCGTGCAGAATCTGGTCCGAGTAGCGATCCATGTGGGCGTAATAGTAGATGTATCGCCGCTCCGAATCAGTGAGGTAGAGCGTATTCCCTCCCGCCGCGTTCTGCGTGATGCTCACCACTTCTCCGTCGATCGCCGCAACCACTGGCGTTCCGCGAGCAGCGAGGATGTCGGTAGCGCGATGTGTACGGCCTCCGTCGCGCGCTTCGTTGAATGAATCCCGAAGATCGCGTGGTGACACGCCGGCAACGGGCACCATCAGCTCGTGTGATTCGAAATACGCTGCATCAGCGCTGGTGATCGCTGGACCCGGCAATGGCGCGGGTGCGCCGGCAGGTTCTGGCCGAGTGACCGGGGTGGTCGAAGGCGAGCCGGCTCTCGCACATGCGGCGACGAGAGCCAGCATCAGAAGGTGATACTTCTTCAGACCGTCGCGAGCTCCTGCTCACGCTCCCGCGCGAGCTGCGCAATTCCTTCCTCGATTGTCCGCGAGTGATGCATCGAGCAGAACTTGGGACCGCACATTCCGCAGAACTCGGCGCTCTTGAAGTACTCAGCAGGAAGAGTCTCATCGTGGTACTCCTGCGCACGCTCCGGATCGAGCGCGAGACGGAACTGCTCCTTCCAGTCGAATGCGTACCTCGCACGAGAAAGTGCGTCGTCGCGATCACGAGCGCCTTTGCGTCCACGGGCAACATCTGCAGCATGTGCCGCGATCTTGTACGCGATCACGCCTTCGCGAACATCATTGGCATTTGGAAGTCCGAGATGTTCTTTCGGCGTGACGTAGCAAAGCATGTCCGATCCATGCCATCCAATCAGTGCAGCACCGATTGCGCTCGAGATGTGATCGTAGCCCGGCGAGATGTCGATCACGAGTGGACCGAGTGTGTAGAACGGCGCTTCGTGACAAACCTGCTTGGCGCGCTTCACGTTCATCTCGATCTGGTCCATCGGGACGTGACCCGGCCCTTCGATCATCACCTGAACATCGTACTCCCACGCCCGCTTCGTCAGCTCACCCATCGTGTCGAGCTCGGCGAACTGCGCGCGGTCACTCGCATCTGCGAGTGATCCAGGGCGAAGTGAATCGCCTATCGAAATGGTCACGTCGTAATAGCGCAGGATCTCGAGGACTTCATCGAAGTGCTCATACAGCGGATTCTGCTTGCGATGATGCATCATCCAGACAGCGTGCAGTGATCCGCCACGGCTTACGATTCCTGTCGTCCGCCCGTGGACAAGCGGCAGATGTTCGATCAGGATCGCCGCGTGAATCGTCATGTAGTCCACGCCTTGCTTAGCCTGATGTTCGATCATGTCGAGCAGGTCCTGCGCGGTCAGCTCCTCGAGCTCCTTTTCCTGCTGCACTGCCTGATAGATGGGAACAGTTCCGATCGGCACAGGCGACGTATCGATGATCGCCTGTCGAATCGCATCGATGTTTCCGCCGGTCGAAAGATCCATCACCGTATCGGCGCCGTACTTGATAGCCATGCCGAGCTTTTCGATTTCGCCGTCGATATCGGATGACACGGCGGAGTTGCCGATGTTCGCGTTGATTTTCACCTTCGCGACTTTGCCGATGCACATCGGCTCGAGTGCGCCTGCGAGGTGACGAACGTTGGCGGGAATAACGAGTCGTCCTCGCGCGACTTCATCGCGAACTGTCTCGGGTGAAATCTCTTCGCGGTCTGCGACGAATCGCATCGCGTCGGTGATTTCTCCCCGGCGCGCGTAGTGCATTTGCGTGCGTGCTTCCATTGTTGACTCCCTACGCCGGTGCTAACCGGGTCAGGTTCGGAGGGACTATCTCAGCTCGCTCGTGATCCGACTTTCGGATGTTTGAACGGGCACCCCTGTCATTTCGCTTCGGAATTTACATCGGAGATCAGATAAGGGTTAAGGACCCGTGAAACCCTGAATCCGGCCGAAGCGTAGGTCGAGCTTATAGAGAGGCCACCCTTCACCCCGTCATTCATGAAGCCACGTCTTCAGTCCGTGATCGCGGTCCTGTCGGCGCTTGCCGCCGCGCCCGTGTACGCCCAATCAGTCGATCTCACCATCAACAATGTCGGAGTCAGCATCGGTGATTCCCGACGCGTGACCGGACTCAGACTGAATTTCCGCGATGACAACCTACGGAGAGTCGACGGAATCAACGCCACCGTCTGGCATCCGTACGATCATCCACGCAGCGTCGTGAATGGACTCGCGCTCGGCGTTCCCCTCACGGGCGCGCGGAACATCAACGGAATCGGCGCGGGAATCCTCGGTGTCGAAGCAGACGAATCCCTCAAGGGAATCGGCATCGGCGGCGTTGGACTAGGCGTCGGTGAAGATCTGAAAGGAATCGCTGTCGGAGGCATCGGCCTGGGCGTAGGCCAGAACATGAAAGGCATTGCTGCGGGCGGAATCGGAATGGGAGTCGGCCAGAACCTGACTGGTCTCGCAATCGGCGGAATCGGTGTCGGAGTAGGCCAGGATGTGAGCGGAATTCTCGTTGGCGGAATTGGCGCAGGTGTTGGACAGAACCTGACCGGACTCGCTTTGGGCGGCATTGGAATCGGCGCCGGACAGGATGTGAAAGGAATTCTCATCGGCGGCATCGGCGCGGCAGTTGGTCAGGACCTGAAGGGCGTTGCAGTTGGTGGAATCGGCGTCGGTGCAGGCGGCAACGTGAAAGGACTAACCCTCGCCGGCGTCGGAATCGGAGCAGGCGGTGACATGACGGGCGTTCAGGTCGCAGGCATCGGAATCGGCTCCGGCGGAACGTTGAAATACATCAGTATTGCCGGCGCAGGAATTGGCGCGTCACGTATCGAAGGATTCGCGGCGGCAGCAGCAGTCGGGGGTGAATCAGTCAGCGGCGTGGTCTTCGCCCCGATCTACTTCAAGATCACCGAACACGGCATGATGCGCGGCGTAAACCTGAGCGCATACAACGATGTGCGTGGAACCCAGCGGGGACTGGCAATCGGGCTATTCAACTACGCGCGGACGCTCGACGGCGTACAGATCGGGATACTCAACTACGCGCGAAACAAGCGGAGCGCAAAGCTGCTCCCGCTCGTGAACTACTCGAGAGGAAACCGCTAGCCGGAGCTGCAGGGCGCGGGATATGCGTCGGTGAGCGCCAAATACGCCGTCGGTGGATCGAGGCTAGAGACCCGATCCACCAGTCCGCGTTAGCGTCACTGGAGGTGCCGCATGACCGCAACGCCGTCACCGAACGGTCCACATCGATCAGATCTGCTCGCGAGCGTCGCGGTCCCGGCAAACGTAAAGTGGAAGCCTGCGGCTGATACCGTCGTCGCGGAGCCGCTCGCGACTCTCGAGCTCAAGCGCCAATACAATGAGCTCCAGGCCATCTACCGGATGTCCGATGCAGTCGCGCGCGCAGGAGAGCTCGAAGAGATCTACTCCGCGGCGCTCGACGAGCTGCAGCGGACCGTCGGAGCAGACAGGGCGTCGGTGCTGCTCTTCGATTCCGACAACGTCATGCGGTTCAAGTCGTGGCGCGGATTATCGGACGAATACAGAAAGGCGGTCGAAGGACACTCGCCATGGTCTCCCGACGAATCCGATCCTCAGCCAATCCTCGTTCCCGATGTAACGGCAGATCCGTCGATGGCTGGATATCGGCAGGTTTTTGAGCGCGAGGGCATCAAGGCGCTCGGTTTCATTCCGCTGGTCGACGCGGGAAAGCTCCTCGGCAAGTTCATGATCTACTTCGATTCGCCACATGTCGTGCAGCCGGCTCAAGTGCAGCTGGCGCACACAATCGCGAGTCACATCGCATTCGCAATATCGAGAAAGAGGTCCGAAGCAGACCTGCGCGATGCGGAGAGGGCACAGCGAAAGCTGGCCGAAGCTGCTCAAGAGGCGAATTTCGCGAAGAGCCAGTTCCTTGCGATGATGAGCCACGAGCTGCGCACACCGCTCAATGCAATCGGTGGCTACGCGGAGCTGCTCGAGATGGAGCTGCATGGCTCACTCAACGAGGAGCAGCGCAAGGACGTGAGCCGCATCCAGAAAAGTCAGCGGCATCTTCTGGGACTGATCAACGACCTTCTCAGCTTTGCGAAAATCGAAACAGGCCACATCGCATTGTGCAGCGAGGTCGTTTCGCTCGAGGACGCTCTCGTCACTGCCGAAGAGATCATCGCGCCGGCGATCAATGCGAAGCTGCTGCGTTATCGGCGCAACCGCTCGGCCGCAGGAATCTCCTGCCGCGGCGATCGTGACAGAATCGGCCAGGTTCTTCTCAACCTCATGTCGAACGCGGTGAAGTTCACGTCCGACGGAAAGGAAATGAGCATCGACTGGGTTGAAAGCGGCGACATGGCCCTTGTTCACATCGCCGATAAGGGCTTGGGCATTCCTCAGGACAAGCTCGAAATGATCTTTCAGCCGTTCGTTCAGCTCAAGACTCGCAACCGGCTAACGGAAGGAACCGGGCTCGGCCTCTCGATCAGTCGCGAGCTCGCGCGCGCGATGGGCGGCGACATCACGGTGACGAGTAAAGTCTCGAGCGGGTCGACTTTCACGTTTTCGCTGCCACGCGCCTGAAGATCGCGCTCGCGAGCGCGGAAATTCGCCTTAGTTTCTCTCCATGCTGAAATGGATCGGCGGCTGTCTCGTCCTCGTGATCGTGCTCGTCGTTGTCGGATTCTGGTTCGGGATTCGCCAAATGCGCGGATCACTCGAGCCCGACGGCTCTGCGCGCGTCGCAATCGCCGCGACACCGGAGCGCGTGTTCGCAACTATGGGCAATGCTGACTCGGTCGTCGCATGGATGGGAAAAGGCAGCAACGTCTCGGTTTCGCGTCCCGGCACGTTGCTCCCCGGGTCCCGGGTGCGCATTTCGGTTCGATCTCCCGCGGGAATACCACAGGAAGCGATGGACTGGGTAATTCGCGAAGTTGTCCCGAATCAGCTGATCGTGCGCGAGCTCATCACCGACAAAGGACAGCGCGCTGCGGTGCGCCGCGATTCACTTTCTGCCAAGGGTGATTCGACAATCATCATGAGCACGCTCGTCTCGCCACTCGTTGATTCGCTGGTTTTCGCGAAAGACAAAGAGAAAGGAACGACGAAAGGTGGTATGGCCGGCATGAGCGGCGACTTGATGCTTTCGCTGTTTCGCTTTCAGTCCAAGATCGAGCTTCAGACGCTCAAGGCGCACATCGAGGGAAAGCCCGTCACCGTGAGATAGCCTTCGACCACGTGACGAGGTGCGCTGCTCGCGTCAGCTCCTCTGGCGGCGAGAACGGCTTGGTCCCACTGACCTCGAATCCAAGCTTGCTGTAAAAAGGCGGAAGGTCTTCGCGCAGATTTACAACTTCGATGTCGACATGATGACATCCGCGCGCCGTGCATCTTTGCTCGACTCCATCGATCAACGCACGCGCTATTCCTTTACCCTGATGCGCAGGATCGACAGCGAGCAATCCGAAATGTCCGCGGTCTTTTAGGATTTCCATCCACACCGCGCCCGCAAGTGTTCCTGCATCGCTTTCGATGACCACAAAGGAAGCGTTCGGCTCGTTCATCCTGCGACGAATGTCATCGGCACTGGTTCGATCGCCACGCTTGAAGAATTCCTCGACGCGATAAGCGATGTTGGTGACGCGAACGATCTCGGGAATGTCAGCCGCTACTGCATCGCGCGTGATCAAGCTGCAGAGGTAGCCGCTTCGCTCTCGGATGAATCCGAAAAAATCGATTCCGGCCGTGGACCCGTGCTTGCCATCCGGGCACCAAGCTCGCGATATGCGTTGAGCTGCGAAAGCGATTCGCGCACCTGCACCGACACTGGGCGCGGATGAGGCTTGGCGTGACGCGCTTCGCGCTCGTGCCTGTGAAAGAGCGACGACACATGGAGGGCCCGCCCGCGCCAGGTGTTGTGCAGCAGCAGGAAGAATCCGTGCTTGCTGATCGGGTTGAGCTCGTTTGTATCTTCAGTCGCGATGAAAAGACGGCGCGCGACGACGCGTTCCAGCCGGTCATACCGTGAGCTTGTCGGTGCCTTCGCAAACAGCTGCGCAGGAATAGGCGTCTGGAGAGTGGATTTCATCACTCGCGCAGGCAGGTAGAATCCCGAGCTCATCGCGGTCTTGGCAGTCCATGCGGCAACACGCTCCCAATCGATGCGCTCGTTCCGCTCGATGATCCACGTCACATCCCACGCTGTCTTCAGTCCGTGCGCAAAAAGGTGCGACGCGCAGTGCATGAACGCATGCAGCAGCATCCCTTCACCATCGAGTGCATGAAGCTGCCTGAACTTTGTACAGTGCACCGCATTCGCCAGCATCGCGGTTTCCGGGAGTCTCCACGACTTGGGCATTATGCTCGTGTGAATCTCAATCGGAACTCCAGACAGAATCACCGGAGCAAGATGATGCGGAGCAGTCCGCTCATCGTCGAAGCTTCCCGCCGCACCACGCGCAATCAAACGCCTGCGAAGCTCGTGCGCCGTTTTTTCGTCAACGACGATATCGATGTCGCCGCACGCGCGCCGCGGAACCTGGCCTTCCTTTCGCCCGAACTTTTCAGGTGACGAAAGCTCGAGTGCGAGTATCGCTGCTCCCTTAAGCAGCACACCTCGTGCGCCAATCGCTGCCAGCTCTTCATCGATCGTCTCGAGAACGCGGCGCTGCACCAGCTCTCGCCTCGCATCGCGCAATGCCGACGACCGCAGGCGCTCCCGGAAAATTCTTGGCGCCCACTTCTCGACAGTCTCATCACCGCTGACTTCGAGCACGGGCGCGCTCAGCCCGCACGCCGCGAGGTAATCACTCATCTGACGCCAGTCAGTGTCAGCGCGGCCGAGTGTGCGTGTGGCTTCGGCACGCCAGGAGCGCGAGCTTCTTGTGGCAGCGCCACGCGCGCCGCTTATCCATAGTCTCGCCGCGCCGCCGCCGTTCGAGTAATCGCGTCCCGTTTCACCACGCGTCGCTACGCCTTCGATCACCAGCTGCCTCGCAGCTCGCTCTGCAACCAGCTTTGGATCGGACAGACGCGATCTGAGCGCGGCGCCTGCTTCTGCATCCGCGTTTATGTGCAGGCAAAGATCGCAGATGCCACTGTAGGAATTCTTCCAGGGGAAATTTTCAAATCCGGCGATCGAAGCAAGCTCGCTCTTCAATCTCGACGGCCCGAACAGCCTGATTGTTTGAAGAATCGGGTCATCACGATGTTTCGTGATGAGGTCCTGCAGTGATTGATCCTTGAGCGATCCCACTGCGAGCGATGAAGTGGCAGGCTGGAAATACGACGGCCCGTTGCACGCGGTTACGCGAAGATCATCAGTCACTGCGGGAATGCTCGCGGCGTGGCATCGTCCTTCGATTCGGCCGCGCAGTGTCTCCGCTGGAAGATCCCTTCCACGACCAATCGACTGCACATCGTAGAAGCGCGTTCTCGCGTGGCGCGATCCCTCGAACGGGGCAAGCAGGCTGGCCATGTCGGACTCATCGGCTACTCGAGTCACGTTCACGTTCATCGGAACCTGGAGCTCCTCGGCGGCACGCAGAATGTTTTTCGCGGGATCGGGGCCCTGAAATTCTGCGTGATACCGATCGTAGCTCAGCGTGAAGAATTGGAGCCCGGCTTTCTTCAGCGCTGCGAGTGTGCGCCGCGCCGCTGCGGGAGTCTTTCCCCAGAATCCGTTGGTGGTGATCACAGTCGTCATTCCGAATCTCGTCGCCATCGACATCAGGCGGACGACGAGCGCTTCGCGAAGCATCGGCTCGCCGCCTGTGAAAAGAATCGCACCAAGCCCGGCATCTGCAGCCTGAGTGATTACCCGCTCGAGATCTTCCTCCGACGGCTGTTGGCGAATCCTCGAGCTGCTCTCAACGCTGCAGTGCGCGCATGCCATGTTGCAGCGGCGAGTGACCATCAAGGCAATTCCGGGCGCCGACTGAGGTTCGTAGGTCGATGCCATCAGAGTGAGCTCACAAGAGATTCAACGCGCTCTACCATTTTCGGCAGCGGTTCCCTGGGAATGTCGAACCCCGGCACCTCTGACATCAATGCTGCGACCGGCTTGAAGGCCTGAGGGAATTTCCGGGTGCGCGAAAGATTCGTATAAGGCAAAAGCGCAAATGCACCATCGACCGGTGAAAGCCTCGTGGCCTTACCTCTCGCTGCCCCGTTGCGGTTGAGAAAGAAAACCGCGCTGAGATCGAACGAGCCGGGGCTCGAGTCATCAACGTGCATTGGCTGAAAAAGAAATCCGTCCGCGGTTTCGCGGTAACCCCTCGTTCCCGTCACTGCCTGCCAGAGATCCTCACCAACGTGCTCCCTGCTCTCGCGCCTCAGAGAAACGCGTCGCGGTGCTGCGATCGCTTTTTTCCCGACCGACATAGTGAGGTCGTCGCACTGGAATTTCCATCCCTTTCTCCACAGCGCGGTCGCGAGCGTGGATTTCCCCGCGTGCGACGGTCCGACGATGACGATGCTTTTTTCTCCCTTTGCGAGGAGAGCAGCGTGAAATGCGAGCACGTGATCACATTTTTCGACGATTGTCCCGACAGCGAGATACTCGACGATCGTCACCGCATAGCCGGCGTCGGTAGCGGGAGCTGGGTCCGATCCGTCCTCGAGCTGGCCTCGTGGATCGACCACGAACTCGCCATTGCGCCGAGACACCTTCCATGTGCCGGTAAGGCGCGCACTGGCGTCGGGGCGCCACTTGCTGAATACGAGCTGCGCCTCGCGGATTATCTCCGCATCATCTGAATACATCTCGAAGCGGACGGGCCCGCTTCCCCACTCGACTTTTTCCGGCACGCGCATCCTGCCCTAGCGGGCAACGATCAGCTGTTGCTGTTCGAATTCTTCGAGCACACGCTCGACGTCCTGCTTCACTGCGTCGAAGCTGACCGCGCCAAATCGACTGTGAAGCGACCGCGCAAGCTTCTCCGAATCGGCTTCGGTCGCAAGGTCGGCCCATACAAGCGATGCAGTTGGATTCAATACGATCGCTGAGCCGCTTTCATTGTGGTACAAAACGGCGCGCTCGCCGACTGTCGTTTCTTCGACGGACGGCGAGCGTCGGTAAATCCTGTTTGACATCCTATCCGTAATTCTGTTCTGCCTACGTGAGCTTTACGCTCACCACTTTCGCAGCTGTCGATTACGGATGCGTGTGTGTTACGCCCGCGTACTGAACTTCTCTTTCGAGCTCTTCCGGGGTGGTCACGCTCTCGATCTGGGGCGCGACGTATTCACCATTCTCTGATGCAACGACTTTCTTCTCTTCCATGTGCAGCCTCGCGAAGTGGGTCCGTAGTGGCGTTCCTATTCTATCAAACGACTTAACCGGGCGCAATGCAACTTAAGTGTTACGATTATGTATCCAACTCGGCGCTGAGCTGAGGCTCCGGCGGGACGGCCTGACCAAGGAGACGAGCTACGATTTTGTCCCCGTGGTATCGGCCATTCTCGATAAAAACCTTGTTAGCGTCAAACCCGGCGACCACGACTCCAGCAATGAAGATGCCGGGCACTTCGGTTTCGAGGGTGGAGGCGTCATGCGCCGGAATACCAGTCCGTGGGTCGATAGAAACTCCCGCACCCCTCAGAAGGTCGACCATCGGCGCGAAACCGGTCATCACGTAAACGAACGTCGCGGGAAGCCTCTCTTCACCACCCGGTCCTTCGAGTACGACGCAATCCGGCTCGATCCGCTTGACGCGGCTTTGCCACCTCGCGGCAATGCTCCCTTCTTTCAACCGGTTCTCGAAATCGGGCAGCACCCATGGCTTGATCTTCTTATCGAAGCTCGGCCCAAAGTGGACCATCGTGACGCGGGCACCAGATCTCCAGAGATCCAGCGTCGCTTCCGCAGCGGAATTTCCGCCGCCGACGACAACCACATCCTGGTCGAATGCCTCGTGTCCTTCTCGGTACGTATGAGCCACATGCGGCAGATCCTCACCCGGCACGCGCAGATAGTTGGGCGACCCGAAGTAGCCGGTCGCAACGACAACCGCCTTCGCTTTCGTCTCTCGCTCGGCGCCGCTCTTGAGCCGCGAATGCACGATGAATCCATCGCCGCGTTTTTCGACCGATGAGACGCGCTCGTACTGGCGGACGTTGAGACCAAAATGTTTTACTATCGCGCGATAGTAAGCGAGAGCATCGCGGCGCGTTGGCTTCTCAGCGGCGACGACGAACGGCACACCACCAAGCGAAAGTTTTTCCGCGGTAGAAAAGAACCGAACGTACGTCGGATATTGCGTGATCGTGCTGACGATCACCTGCGATTCGACCACCAGGGTTTTCAATCCGGCGTTTTGTGCCGAGATTGCGGCGGCAAGACCGCATGGTCCGCCACCAACGATGAGCAGGTCGAACTCGTGATCAGCCATGAGTCAGGATAACACAGACAAAAGTGCAGGCGAAGGTGGGGCTGCCGCTCCGCCCCAGCCGCATGAAGCCAACATTGCTCCGCCGGATCTCACCCGTGTCTATGCAAAAGCGGGGATTCGGGTGGAGTGGTTCGCTGCGCGATGCATTCACAGCGCAGCGTGCATCCGCGCTCAACCCGGAGTATTTGATCCGCATCGGCGTCCATGGATCGATCTCGACGCCGCCACCGAGGAGGAGATCGCCGCCGCAGTGCTCAAGTGCCCCACGGGCGCTCTTCAATACGAGCGCGTCGACGGATCATCAGTCGACGCGCAGTCGGGGGAAGTGTCTGTCGAGGCAATCAAGGACGGCCCGTATCTCCTGCGGGGGCCGGTCGAGATCAAAAATTCGAAAGGCGAAATTCTTCGGAAGGATTCGCGCGTCGCGCTTTGTCGCTGCGGACAATCGAAGCACATGCCGTTTTGCGACAACACTCACCGCGCAATCGGCTTTCGGAGCAGCGAAGGCTAGCTCGCGACCGCGGCAGCACCGAAGAGATCGATTTGCGGCGGCTTCGAAGGAAATCCGAGGGCGCGAAGAACAGTTGGAATCCAGCCGTCGCGATCTCCTGGGTCGAGCTCCATCACGTTCACATCAAAATCGTGGAGCAGCCTGTCGATCGTATCGTCGATTTCTATCTGAAATGACGGGCTCACCGCGCGAGTGCCATCGAACGAAGGCGCTGCAAGAACAGGAACTTTGAACAATGCATCGTAGCTTGTGATCCAGTTTCGTACGAGGGGATCCATTTCCGGCCTGCGACCGACGCGGGCGACGAGATATGCGTAGTTGTCGAGAACTGAGCGGTCGCAGATGACGACCTCGTACATCGCCGCCGCTGCAATCTCTTCGGCCATCTGCGTATGAAGAATCCACGCCTGCGCGTCGGGTGTCGTCCCTTCATTGATCGGAAGCGGACAGCGGCGCGCGACTTCCTTCACCAGATCGACGCCAAGGTCAAGGCGCTTGAGCTGTGATGCGAGGTCGAAGCAAAGTGTCGTCTTTCCGACACCGTGCGACCCCACGAAGGCGACCTTGAGGCGGTGGCGCCCGAACGGGTCAGAGGGGAGAAGCTCGCGGATGCTCGTCATGGTCAGGTGACTTTAAGGTGCGCTCATGTAGTTTGCAATCATGCCCCAACGCACCGGCAGCGCGACCCTTCCATTACACACTGGAAAGGCCCCGCGATGGCTCTTCGACAGAATGGTTCAGCTCGCGCCGGCGATCGCTGAAGTCATAGTTCTCGAGCACGGCAGGCCCGAGCTGCTGAGGCGCCTCAGCGACCCGTACTGGTTCCAGGCATTCGGGTGTGTGCTGGGTTTTGACTGGCACTCCAGTGGTGTCACTACGACAGTATGCGGCGCGTTGAAAGAAGGGCTATCGAAGCGCTCGAGCGAGCTCGGCGTTTACGTCGCCGGTGGAAAAGGAAAAGCATCGCGGCTGACGCCATCGGAGCTCATTCAATTCGGCGACAAACTGGGAATGAACGGCGAGCGGCTCGCGTACAACAGCCGCATGGCTGCCAAAGTCGATTCCGCTGCAGTGCAGGACGGATTCGGCATTTACCATCACAGCTTTTTTCTTACGTCGGATGGCGAATGGGCAGTGGTGCAGCAGGGAATGCGCGATGCAGATGGGACGGCGCGCCGATATCACTGGCTCGGATCGCAGATCCGCGATTTCGTGAACGAGCCGCACGCTGCTGTTGCAAGCGATGCAAAGGGCGAATCGGTGCTCAACATGGTCGCGTCCGATTCCTCGCGCGCTCGCGATGTGTCAGCCGAGTTTGCGAGACAGGAGCCTCGTCATGTCGGTCGCGAGATCGCGCGCCTCATCACGCTTGCCCTTCCAAACAGGCACTGGGTCGATATCCAGCGCGACGTGAATCCCGCCCACCTGCGAAAAGTTCTGCTCACTACTTACGAATCGAGTCCGCAGAATTTTGAGCAGCTGCTGTCGCTGCCGGGAGTTGGACCAAAAGCGGTGCGCGCGCTCGCGCTCGTTGCAGACATCGTGTACGGATCGCCGGCAAGCATGACCGATCCCGCACGGTTCAGCTTTGCGCACGGCGGCAAGGATGGACATCCTTACCCGGTCAATCGCACTGTCTACGATGGATCGGTCGAATGGCTGCGAGACGCGGTGAACAAGGCAAAGATCGGTCATACCGACAAGCTCGATGCGCTTAAACGACTTGCTTCCTGGCAATGATTGAATCATCAGTCGTAGACGCGTTCATCCGCGCTGCATGTGTTCCGGTGGACGGAAGCGATCACGTGAGTGGGGGGATCGATCGAGCAAAGGAATTGCTCGCGGCACATCCAGCGCTTCCCGGCGCGAACATCTTCACCGCCTGCATTCTGGGAAATGTCGAAGGCGTCTCCCGATTCATCGAGTCCGATCCCGAGAGCGTGAACCGCAAGGGCGGTCCGCACAATTGGGATCCGCTGACACACCTCTGCTTCTCGCGATTCCTGAAGCTCCGAAAGGACGAGACAGACGGCTTCATGCACTCGGCCGTGCTTCTTCTTGATGCAGGTGCAAATCCGAACACCGGATTTTTTTCAGACGAGCATCAACCGAATCCGACATTCGAGAGCGCGATCTACGGTGCAGCAGGAGTCGCGCACTGTCCGCATGTCACCAAAGTACTTCTCGATCATGGCGCCGATCCCAATGACGATGAGACTCCATATCATGCGCCCGAAGGGTTTGATGATCGCGCCATGCGCGTTCTGGTAAAGAGTGGCAAGCTCAACAAGCTCAGCATGGTTACGCTGCTTCATCGCAAGCTCGACTGGACCGACCTCGAGTCGGTGCAGTGGCTTCTCGATCAGGGTGCCGATCCAAACGAAATCAGTCCATGGGATCAGACTGGGCTCGAGCATTCGATCGAGCGCGACAATCGGATCGAATTCATCGAGTCGTTACTCGATCACGATGCTGATCCATTGCTCCCATCACCCGAGCGGAATGCTGTGATTCGAGCGGCGGCAATGGGCCGCGGCGATGTGTTGCGACTTTTTGAGGCGCGCGGATTCGACACGAAGGCCGAAGGCGATGTGACGGACTAAGAAAGCGTAAGTCGTAGATCCAAACGGAGACGGTGAGCGTATGTGGTCTGTACCTGCAAGGACAGACAATGTCAGCACCTTCGCTCCCGGAAAACAGATTCGCGCCGTTTCGTCTGATTCAAACCGCGGCATTCATTTTATTCGCTTCAGTGTCCATCGCGATTGCTATGGATTTGATCGAAGCAGCACGACGCTTCGGGTATGTGTGGTCTATTCCACTTGTCGCGATCGCAGCGTATGCATCTGCAGATCTCCTGTCGGGAATCGTCCACTTCCTCGCCGACAATTTCGGCTCACCCGACACTCCATTCCTCGGCAAGGCGTTCGTCATGCCGTTTCGTGATCATCACACGAACCCCGAAGGAATACTCGAGCATCCCTTCATGATCGCGAATGGAAATAACTGCCTAATCAGCACTCCTCCACTCCTGGCGATTGTGTTCTTTGTTCCGGTGACGACGAGCGTCGCCGGATATCTCTTCGCTGCTTACAGTCTTTTTCTGTGCATCGGAGTGCTGCTCACGAATCAATTCCACAAATGGGCGCACATGCCATCGCCGTCGAGAGCTGTCAGGTGGCTGCAGGACAAAGGAATTGTTCTCTCGAAGGAGCATCACGACGTTCATCACATGTCACCCTTCGATACGTATTACTGCATCACGACGGGTTGGTGGAATCCCCTGCTTCAGCGTCTCGGACTTTTCGAGAAGGTCATCGCGCTCTTTCGGCGTCCACCGCTCTCTTCAACTCGCGAAACATCTCGGTAAGCTGTGGCAGCTGATGATTTGCATTGAGCCCGCTCGGATTCGGCAGCACCCATAGACGTGCGCCAGCGATCGTCTCGCTTTGAAGTCCAACGGTTGCCTTTGGCCGATCGAATCCAACTCGATACGCACCAAGACCGAGGATGGCGACCCAGCGCGGCTTGTATTTCCTGACTTTTCGCTCGAGAGCTTTGCGACCTTCGCGGTATTCCTCGTCCGTGAGCTCAGCGGCCGTTGCAGTAGTTCGACGAACGAGCGCAGTCACACCGTACCCTTTCGCGAGAAGCTCCGGCTCATCACTTGGCTTGAGCAATCGATCGGTGAATCCCCCGGCATAAAGCGCCGGCCAGAAGCGGTTGCCCGGCCGCGCAAAATGAAAACCTGTCGCGCCCGAATACAGGCCTGGATTTATTCCACAGAACAGAACGTCGAGATCGGGCCCGATAAGATCGGGTACCGTTTTCGATACTGCGTTTTTCAGTTCTTCTGCAGTTGGCTTCTTCATTCTTAAATTCCGGCAACAATCGGAGACTACTACAATGACTCAAGGGCAAAGCCTGCTGGACGAATTCGACCAGGAAATGAAAACGACGCGCCGCATGCTCGAGCGCGTCCCAAGCGAAAAGGGAACCTGGAAGCCGCACCAGAAGTCGTTCTCCCTCGCGCATCTTGCTCAGCTCGTGTCGTGGATGCCCGGATGGATAGCGAAAACCATCAACGAACCCAAGCTCGATCTGTCGGGCTCAGCCGGCTACAGCAACGAAAAAACCGAGACGCTGCTCGACATGTTCGATCGCAATGTAAATGACGCGCGTGCCGCGCTCACGAAGGTGAGCGACGAACAGTGGAAGGAGCCGTGGTCTCTAACGAGCGGTGAGATGGTTTTCATGACACTGCCTAAGGGCGTGGTCGTGCGGCAGCACATCAACCATCTCGTCCACCATCGCGGACAGCTCAGCGTGTATCTGCGCTTGATCGACGTTCCGGTGCCGTCGATCTATGGACCGACGGCAGACGAGAAGTGGAGCTAGAGTGAGGGTGATCTGGAAGACGGCGCGAGCATTATCGCGCCGACTCCCAGATTGAGCCCGAGGGTGGCGATCACCGGCCGCTTGCCATCGAGCCGTTTGAAATCGGTGCCGAAGCTGCCGAGTATCTGAAGATTAGCCGGAAGGGGAACCGAGAAAATCGCTGCCCAGCGTTGCGAGCTCTTCGCGGGTACCGACTGGTTCAAAAGATTTAAGCCGCCGTTCCCCGAGAGACGCCGATTGGTAAGCTCGGCACCGAACGATCCCTTTCCGATATCACGAGTCAGACGCACACCAGCATCGACAAGATTGCGATCGTCGTACTCGGCAACTCGCGTGAGATAACGCACGATTGCGATCGCCTCGAATTTCTTTTCCGACATACGGTACATCGGCGTGAGCCAGAGATCGATTCCGTCGACCCGCTCTCTCGACCACTTTCCTTCAGGAAAGCGCGCGCGCGTGCCTGCAGCAAATTCCAGAATGAATCCATCGGGCTCGAGGTCGTCAGCCGCGAACTGTTTTGCGAGGCGCGAAAGTTTTTCCTCGAGATCGTCCATTTGCTTGTCGAGCTTGCTTACTTCAGCGTCAGCTTCCGTCGCCTGAGCGAGTTGCGCTCTCGCACTGTCGCGACGGGCAAGCGTGCGCATCGTGCTGTCGCGAAGATCGCGCTCAGGCCCGACCAAAACCTTCGTCACTAGAGTCGATAAGAGCTCATCCTGCCTGGTGAGCCTTCTTCGCGCTGATTCGAGCGACGAGGCTCGCGGACGAGCAATCTCCCACTTCGTGAATGCGTTGATGTAATCGAGCTGAGCGTCTCGCATTGCAGCAGCCGCTTTCTTCAGGGCGGGGTTCGGGTGCCCATTCGCGAGCAGCGTTCGAATTGCGATCGCAACATGCGCATCGGGGCTTTCCGATTCGCTGCGAGCCTTTGGCCTCTCAGTCGCGACTGATAATGCAGTGAAATACCTGAGGCGGTCGCCGAATGACGGTTGGAAATAGTCCTCCAACCGAAGCATCCGATGCGAAGCGAGCCAGTAAGGAGCTGTTTCCATCGCGAACCCATTCGGCACCAGGCCTGACGAGCCGGCTGCGGAAACGAGACTCGCGATCAAAGCGCGCGGCGTATTCGGTCGCTGCACCGATGTGGGCGCGAGGCCAACGAGAACGAGCGCCGGCGGCGAGTCGAGCCGAAGACCGTCGAGACGAACCGCTGGAGGCGCAGGCGTGATTCGATCCTGCGCCTCTGCGGCGACTGCGACTAAAAGCAGCGCGGCGAATCGGATTTTCATCGCAGACGAAATACGGCCTTGAACATCTGCGACGCGAATTCCTTTGAGACCTTTCCGGTTTCCGTCGCCGAGAGCTTGTGCTCTCCTCCGTTGAGGATCCAGGTCACCGCGACCTCATCGGTGTTGTTCCTGATGTCGGTCACAAGGGTGTAGACGACGAGCTCCTTCCCCCGGAGGTCCTTTCCCTCGCCAAGCTTCAGCTGGTCGATATCGCCGTTGGCAATGGCGTCGTGGCCCAGGTAGACGATCGATGTCCCGAATTGCTTCTCGCCGACAATGACCGTGAGCCGGACCTGCCCGTCTCCCGCCTGGTATTCGTCCTCATGCAGCACCGGCTTTCTGGACATCGCCACTCGCGGCTTTAGAAGGGATGGGGGCGCAGGGCGAATGTAGGGAACCCAGCCTTTTTCGGGCAAGCGGCAATCAGTTCTAGCGGTCAAGGCAGGATGCCGATACCTTGCAATCCTGGGGGTGAAAGCCCCCTTTCTTGATGCCGGGCTTGAACTTACCCCGGCCGTTCATGCCTGCTTTAACCTCACTCACATGAGATCATTGTGGGACAGGCTCCGGAAGGCGCACGTGACATTCGTCACGACTGGCTACCTCCGGATCATGGAACCCATAGCGACGGTGCTGATCAAACTCGGCATCTCTGCTAACGCCCTCACGACTATTGGAACTCTTTCCACTGTAGTGGGCGGTGTGGCGTTCGCTTACGGATATATGCACGCGGCCGGGTTCATCATCGGGCTCACCGCAATCGCCGACGCGCTCGATGGAGTCGTTGCCCGCCGCACCAACAAGGTGACGGTTTTCGGCGCGTTCTACGATTCTACCCTCGACCGTGTTGCAGACGGCGCGCTGCTCGGTGGCATCGCCTATTTCTACGCGACCGATGCGATTTATCACAATCGCGCCATGCTCGCCGTTACGCTCTTCTGCGTGATCGGCACATACCTCATCAGCTACGCGCGAGCTCGAGCCGAGGCGCTGGGAATCAACGCGAAAGTCGGTGTGATGCAGCGTGCCGAGCGGGTGATCCTGCTGTCGGCTCCGCAGGCTTTCTTTGGTCTCGCGCTGAATGGGTATCTGCTCATGGGAGTGGTGATTCTTCTCACCATCACCGCATGGCATACCGCGATTCTGCGGATCAATTACGTACGCACTTCGACACTCGTAGGTGAGACTCCGCCGCTGCGCGTAGTCAGTGACAAGGCTCACTCTTCGAGTGGCAGGTCTTCGCTGCGCGCGAAGAACTGAAGCAAGGAGAAAGGGCGCTGGAAATCAAAGGACGCATCTATCCATCGCCGCCGGCAATCGATCCGCGGGATGCGATCAGCACGCAGGCGTGGGGCTTCAAAGACACCACCTTCGCCGTCGATGAAACGGGAGCGATCACTGTAACAGGAGATCGCTATCCCGGACTGAGCGGCGAGCGACTCCCTGAGCTGCTGCCGTGGTTTCGCAAGGTTGTCGGGATCGATTTCCCCCTCGAGCCCGGCGATGCGGAATATCCTCTCCCACCAGTGCCCGAGCCGCGTGACGCATCGTCATTTCTCGCCGCTCTCGCGAGTGCCTTACAGCCGTCGCAGGTCACGACAGACGATGCAATCCGCCTGAGACACGGCCACGGCCACACTGTCTCGGAGATCAACGCGGTACGCTCGAACGGATTTCCTCGCGTTCCCGATTACGTCGTATATCCCGAAGACGAGCAGCAGGTAATCGCAATCGTTCGGGCGGCAGCAGACAATGGGGTCGTTCTCATGCCATACGGTGGCGGCACCAACGTCACCGAAGCCTTGAGATGCCTCCCCTACGAAGAGCGCCCGATCATCTCCGTAGACATGACCCGCATGGATCGCATCGAGTGGATCGATCCTGTGAACCGCATGGCGAAGATTCAGGCGGGCGCAGCAGGACGATTGATTCAATCGGCACTCGCGCAGCACGGATTCACGATGGGCCACGAGCCCGACAGCGTGGAGTTCTCGACTCTGGGCGGATGGATCGCGACGAATGCCAGCGGAATGAAAAAAAACCGCTACGGCAACATCGAGGATATCGTGCTCGATGTCACGGTTGTCAGTGCCCTTGGGAAACTGGAGAGAGCGCAAGTAGTGCCGCGCGAGTCCATCGGCCTCGATCCAAAGCTCTGGGTGATCGGCAGCGAAGGAAGCCTCGGAATAATCACATCCGCTGTCGTGAAACTCTTTCCTCTCCCGGAAGAGCGGCGTTACGGATCACTCCTGTTTCACAACTTCGAGCGCGGGCTCGCATTCATGTTCGAGCTCGCCCAGAAGGATTCATATCCCGCCAGCGTTCGCCTCGTAGACAATCTTCAGTTCCAGTTCGGCCAGGTGCTCAAGCCTGAGTCAAAGGGAGCGAAGAAGATGAAAAGCAAAGTCGAGAAGTGGCTCGTCACCGGCCCCCTCGGCTTCGATCCATCGCAGATGGTCGCCATAACGTTCGTCTTCGAGGGCACGAAGGAAGACGTCGAGAGACAGGAAAAAATGGTGTACGACCTCGCGAAAAAGCACAAAGGATTCAAGGGCGGCGAAGCGAATGGAAAGCGCGGATATACTCTCACCTTCGGCATCGCGTACATCCGCGACTTCGTGCTTCAGCACAACATCCTCGGCGAATCATTCGAGACTTCGGTCCCCTGGACTCAGGCGCAGGACCTCGCTGATCGCGTCAAGGCGGCCATCTACAAGGCTCACAAGGACCGAAACCTGCCGGGAAATCCGTTCGTTTCTTGCAGGGTGACGCAGATTTACGAGACAGGATGCTGCATTTACTTCTACATGGCTTTCTACGCGAAAGGGGTACCCGACGCTGTCGGCGCATACCATGAGATCGAGACTGCCGCCAGAAAAGAGGTACTCGCGGCGGGCGGGTCTATCTCGCATCATCACGGTGTGGGAAAACTCCGGCTGCCTTTTGTCAGCGATATCATGTCGCCCGCGATGCGCGCGTGGCGTGACCAGATGAAGTGCGCCCTCGACCCGCAAAGCGTGTTCGCTCCGCAGCTTCCCCTCGAAGAACATGCAGAGGCCGCAGTATGAGCGGCTCGCACAAAGGCCATCAAATCCTTCTCACAGGATGCACAGGGTTTGTCGGGAAGGTCGTTCTTGAAGAGCTGCTGCGCCGCCGCGAAGAGCTCGGGATCGATCAGATCAACCTTCTCATCCGCCCTCGCGGAAGAAAATCTCCGGAAGACAGGTTCAATCGCGTAGCGGCTTCACGCGCGTTCTCACTGCTCGAGCCGGGATGGAAGAAATATTGTCAGCCCATAGCCGGTGACATGCTCGACGAGGGATTGGGGCTGTCTGATCCTGAAGCGGCGAGACTCCACAACGAGCTGACGCACATCATTCACTGCGCTGCGTCGATTCGGTTTGATCTTCCGATCGCGGAAGCTGCATCGATCAACATCACGGGCGCGCTTCGTGTTCTCGAATTCGCGAAGCACTGCCACGCGCTCACGCGTCTCGTCGACGTGTCGACGGCGTATGTCACCCCGCATCACGGCGGCGGCACGCTCATCGTCGAGGAGAAGCTCGTCGATCTGCCATTCGATGCTAATGAGATCTATCAGGAGATCGCACAGGGACGGGCTGACGAGAAAGCATTGATGGCCCGAACGGGACACCCGAACACGTACACGTTCACGAAGTGCCTCGCTGAAAGACTGCTGCATCAGAATCGCGAGAACGTTCCGCTTACTCTGCTCCGACCAAGCGTCGTGTCAGCGTGCAGGCGTCGCCCGTTCCCGGGCTGGATCGACAGCCACGCCGCATACGCCGCATTCATCTCACTGCTGGGCGCTGGTCACTTGAAAGTCGCCCGCATGAATCCGAATGCGGTTCTCGATGTCGTGCCTTGCGACGATGTAGCCGACCGCATTCTGTCGTGCGCATTCGATCCTGCGATACAGCAGCCATTCGTTATCCGTCACGCAGTTGCCGGTCTCGAGCACAGCGGCCAGATCCTCCGCCTCGCACAAACTCACGAGCGTCACTTCAAGGTTACGCCGCACGAGCGCGAAGCACGCTGGGCATACATCGGCGAGTCGCTTCCTGCGTTCCGCTTCCACGAGATGGTGCACCATCACGTCCCGCTCGGCGCTGCTCGCGTTGCGACCAAGCTCAAGGGCGAGAAGCGGATGACCGTTAAGCTCGAGAAGCTCGCGAAAGGACTCGGCTATCTCGACGAGGCGTTCTACTACTTCTGTCATCACACTTTCGATTTCCGCACCGCGTTCGCGTCGCTCGAGGATTTCGATCTCGATGACTATCTGCAGTCCGTAACGGATGGTGTGTCAGAGCATCTGCTCAAGAGAAATCCGACTCAGGCACCGCTCAGGATGCATGGCACTGACTTGAGATGGTCGCTCAAGCAGCCCGAAGGAAATGGAACGACCCGCGTGTTCGCGTACGTCGTTCGCAAAGCCTTCCGTCGCGCGCAAGTCGACATCACGTTCAATGAGCTCGAGATCAGGAACGCGATGCGCAATGTGCGGCCTGACGATCTCGTCATTCTCGCGCCGAGCCACAGGAGCTATCTCGATTTCCTCGTGACTTCGCTGCTTGCGTTCGCGCATCCGGGACTTGGCCTCAAGCTGCCGCGTGTTGCAGCAACCGAAGACTTCGCACGCATTCCGATTATCGGCAGGATGTTCGAAGCCGCCGGTGCGTTCTACATCAAGCGAGGTACAGGCGCGCCCGATCCCGCATTGAACAAGCAGATTGTCGAGCTCGTCGAAACAGGACAGTCGCTTTCGTTCTACGCTGAAGGAACCCGTTCGAGAAGCCGTCGCTTTCTTACGCCGAAGCGCGGAATCCTTCGCGCCATTCAGCAGACGGGACGACCCGCCGTCGTGATTCCTCTGAGCATTGCATACGATCGCATCGCTGAAGAAGAAGGATTCCTGCGCGAGCTCGAGCGCGGAGTCAAGCACAAGAGCGGACTGATGCCTTTGATATCGTGGACGAGAAATCTTACGCGTGACAAGATCCGCCTCGGACGCATTCACATTCGCGCCGGAATTCCGCTTCGCATCGATCACGACACCGATATCAGGACGCTGAGCCAGGACATCATCGCCGAGCTGCAGCGTCACTCGTCGGTCACGACGTTTCACATTCGCGCGTTTTGTGAGCAGCATGCGGCGCTCGGTATCGAGCCTGCGGCGCTGCGATCAGCGATCGTCAAACGGGGCGGCACTGTCATCGAGAGCTCGCTCAATGGCGAGGACAAAGTGCCTCCATTGATGCAGCGCACGTACGATTCGCAATGGATGCATCTCTTCTATCGAGACGCGCTCGTCCGCGCGCGCGGTAATGCGGCAGTCGCGTCGCATGTGAGACGCAATGGATTCTGGATGCCTGAAACTCCGCGCTTTGACGACGAGATCACCGATGCAGTCGTCGAAGCGTTGTTCGAGCCGATCTGCCGCGACTACGTGGAAGTTTCGCGTGAAGTGGAGAAGATGCCGGCCGAAGGGAAAATCACGGCGCACGGAATAATCTCGAAGCATCGTGGACTCTTTCTGGGCGATGTCGAAGATGCACTTGCCGATCTCGCTGAGCGCGGTGTGCTGTCGCGCGATCGCGACATCTATCGCTGGGCCAACGGTGTCCGCGATCTCACATCATACAGGAACGACTGTGCGTGGCGCGGAATTGTGCGCTACGACAAAATGATCTCGTAAGATGTCGTGGCTGGACCGGCGCCGATCCCGCTATCGAGGATCGAACCTGCTCACCTTGAGCGACGTTCGCGACGAGCTCAAGACGGGCGACATCATCCTGTTCCACAAAGCGAGCAGGAACGGAATTCTCGACACGCTCGAGATGGATGTGATTGCTCCGCTCTTTTTCCGCGAGACGGAGTTTCGTCATTGCGGCATTGTCGTGCGACGCGATGATTCGCTGGCGGTGCTCGAGTGCGCCGATCAATTCCATTCCGGCCATCAGATAGCCAGCTACCCGTGGGGCAAGTCGGGAATCAGGGAAGTCGAGCTCGAGCCTCTTCTCGCGAGATACGCGGAGGACAATGCCGATGCGCATTTCGGCGTGCGCTTCATCCCGAATGAGATTCCGCTCGAGAAGATGATGGAAGCGATTCATCAGATTGGCCCCGTGAGCTATCTCAAGCCTTACCGGTTCGCATGGATTTACTTCTCGAGCTTCGTCATGCCGGGTCGTTTCTTCAACAGGCTCGTCGACATTCATGCGACCCAGATGATGTGCTCCGAGTTCGTTCACGCCACCCTGGCACGCTGCGGCGCATTGGGCGCGTACACGTCAAAGGTTTTCGCGCCCTACATAATCGAGAATCCGGAGCATTTCGAGCAACACGACAAGGTCGGCTATTCGGACATCGTTCGTTTCGCCTGATCGTTGTTTAAACGAGTGTTGACAAACGATAGCTCCGGTCAGAGTATGGGTGCTCTTTGGCTGCCCCCGACCAGACACATCGATGATCCGACGTTCAGCGCGTGCTACCCTGCTCGCGTTTGCTGCATTGATTCCGTTTGCCTCGCTGCACGCGCAGTCGATTCTCGTCAATGAATCGCGAAAGCCGCACACTGTCGAAGTAAGTCTCGTAGCGAAACGGACCGGCATCGAGATTCTCCCCGGGAAAATCACGGAAACCTACGCCTACAATGGACAGGTGCCCGGACCGCGGCTCGAGGCATACGAGGGCGACCATGTCATCATTCATTTCAGGAATGAGCTTCCCGAGCCGACGACTATTCACTGGCACGGTCTTCACATTCCAAATGCATCCGACGGGAGCCCTTTCTATCCGATAGCTCCGGGCGCGAAATACGACTATGTGTTCGACCTTCACGCGGGTAGCGCCGGGACCTACTGGTATCATCCCCATCCCGACGGCAATTCGGGATGGCAGATAGCAAAGGGTCTTTACGGCGCGTTCATCGTCAGGTCGCGAACCGATCCGCTCAAGGGAATTCCGGAGCGCGTCCTCGTGATCACAGACAACCGCTTCAGGAAAGATGGATCCATCGACTTTGCAGACCCGCGGTCTGCACAGGGCGGAATAGACTTCGAGAACGGACGCGAAGGTTCCGACATCTTCGTGAACGGAAAGATGAATCCGACACTGACTATCCGCGCAGGCGAGGTTCAGCGCTGGAGAATCATCAACACTGCGGCCGCGCGAATTTTTCGTCTTTCGATTCCCGGGCAGAAGCTCCTGCACGTTGGCAGCGACGGCGGCTTGTTCGAGAAGCCGCGCGAAGTGGACGACATCATGGTGTCGAACAGCGAGCGCGCCGAGGTTCTCGTTCGCGGAACCGGAAAGCCAGGCTCGATCGCAGTTGTGCAGAGTCTGCCATACGATCGCTACTCGCCGCACACGCGTCCCGACGACTGGGATAAGCCGGTCGAGCTTTTCAAGCTTGCATATTCTCGCATGCCTGCGATGAAATCACCGGTGATTCCAGCCAGGCTCCGCTTCGTTCCAAAAATCGACACGACGCTCGCGAAGAGAACGCGCTACTTCTCGCTGCAACAGGGATTCATCAACGGAAAGCTGCACGACATGATGCGCGTCGACGAAACCGCAAAGCTCGGCGACGTGGAGATATGGCAGGTGGAGAACATCGTCGGAATGGATCACCCATTCCACCTGCATGGATTCCAGTTCCAGGTGATCGATCGAAATGGAGTTCCGGAGCCATTCGTGAGCTGGAAGGACACGGTAAACGTGCCGAAGCATTCATACGTGCGCTTTATCGTGCGGTTGTCTGATTTTGCTGGGAAGTGGATGTATCACTGTCACATCCTGGATCATGAGGATCACGGGATGATGGGCGTTCTCGAAGTCAACTGAACAAGGAGACTTGCATATGAAGCGATGGATGACGGGAGTTGCGATGTTCGCAGGTGCTGCCGCAGTGATGCTGACCGTAGGTGCGTTCACCAGGGACCACTCTGCGCAGGACAAAGCGGCGCAGATCGCACGCGGCCGCCAGATGGTGATTCAGACTGACTGCGGCGGATGCCATGGCGGCGGTTCGGACCCTTCAGCGCAGGGCTGGCTTCAGGGCGTAAGAAGTCCGGAGATGGAGTTCAAGATCGGTCCGTGCGCACTCGATCCGAATGCGAAACCATGCTTTATCACACGTCCAAAGAATCTCACGCCTGACAATCAGACGGGCACGGGAAGATTCACCGAGCGCCAGATATTCAACGCGCTGCGCTACGGGCTGCGTCCTGAGGAAACTCCCGACATGGACATCACGGGCACCAAGCCCGGAGAGGGAAACTTTCCGCTGCATCCACATTTTCTCGCGCCTCCAATGCCATGGATGGGCTGGAGACACATGCCTGACGCAGATTTGTGGGCGATCGCTGCGTACCTGAAGAATGGAGTGAAGCCGGTAAGCAATCAGGTCAAGGACAGCGAAGGTCCGCCTGATTTCTGGGCGAGTGAGATGACGGTAGAGAAGCTCGGACCCTATCCAGCTAAACCTTTCCCGACCGCGAACGAAAAGCAGTAACTGAATCGACGCCCTTCTTCGCTCTGTCCAGCCAGAGCGGAGGAGGGCTCGATTGTTTCTTCAGTATCACCTCTCCTGCCTTCAGCTCGCGCTCCGCGTCATCGAGCTTTCCATCCGCGAGCAGCACCTCTCCATAACGAACTTTCGCGATTCCGAAAAGCAGATGCTCCGGCGTCAGCTCCTCTTTGTACATCCGAAAGACATCGTCGAACAATCGCTCAGCGGTCGCATACTGTTTTTTGTCCTTGTACACGCCAGCGAGGTTCGACATCGCTACGCCGATGGTGTAGTGCTTGTTGTTGTAAACCTTTCGATAAATGTCGACTACACGCTGAAACGTTGACTGCGCTTCGTCGAGATTTCCCTGCTGCTGCGCAACACGGCCGAGCTCGTTCAACGCTGACGCGACTCGAGGGTGAAATTCGCCGTACGCTTTTTTCTGGATGTCGACAGCTTCCTTGAGCACCGCATGTGCTTCATCGAGCTTCTTTTCCGATACGAGGGCGCGGCCGAGCAGGGTGAGATTCGACGCCGTCTCAGGATGTGAATTGCCGTACCATGCACGCGTAATGACGAGTGCCTCGCGATCGAATTTCTCGGCTTCGGCGAAATTCTGAAACTCGAACTGAATCGCTCCGAGATTCATCAGGTCATCAGCGAGATGCGGATGGACGGCGCCGTAAAGTTTTCGATCGATTGCCAGCACACGACGGTTCATCGTGTCGGACTTCGCAAAGTTGCCCGCGTAGAAGTGAACGTTCGCAAGCTCCGACATTGCGACTGAAAGGTCCTGCGTCGGATCACCCTGCGCCTCCTCGAGGCGCACGGCGCGCTCGAGAATCGGTACCGCGCGATCATAGTCGCCCTTTTCTTCGATCACGCGACCAAGCGAGTAGATCGCCTTGCGCACCTTCGCATTGTCCTCCGGAAGGGTGCGCTGCAGTACCGCGAGTCCGCGCGTAACAAATGCTTCCGCCGAATCGAACTCAGCCTGCGCATTGCGGAGCATGCCCAGCGCGACAAGGCTTTGTCCGACGTCAGGGTGATTCGCGCCGAACAATCTCTGCCTTTGCGATAACGACAGGCGAAGCAGTGTATCTGCCGGCGCGAACTTGCCCAGCTTCTGATACAGTCCGCCAAGGGTCTCGTACATCTGTGCCTGTGTTGCCGGCTCGCGATCGAGAGCTTTCGCTTCCTGCACGCCGCGATCAACAAGTGTGACGACGCGAAGACTGTCGGCAGGGCCAACGTCCTCATCTCCGCCCTGAAGAAGATTCAGCGTGAATCCCTGAATGCGCTCGGCGCGAGCACCTTCCGTAACCGCGATGTTTTTCGCAGTAGCGAGACGAATGGTGTAGAAGACGACGAGCGCAACTATTGTCGCAAACACCATTGATCCGGCAACGATCGCTGCACGATTGCGTGCTACGAATTTCCCAAGCTTGTAACGCGCGCTGTCTCCGCGCGCTTCGAGCGGCTGTTTCGAGAGAAAGCGATCTACATCCTGGATCAGCGCCCACACTGTCGGGTACCTGCGCGCTGAGTCCTTGTGCATCGATGTCAGGACCAGCACATCGATATCCGCCCATTCGCCCTTGCTGGCAGATCCGACGTGATTCGAGTCCGACAACAAAGCCATTCGCTTTGCGGCGATTGACGGCCTTTCAACATCGCGCTCGAGGATGATTCGCTCAGCGTCGGCCGAGCTCTGGCTCTTCAGGTCGAACGGCAATCGTCCGACAATCAGCTCGTAGAGCAGAACTCCAAGCGAATACACGTCGGAATGTGTTCCGATTGGATCGCCGCGAATCTGTTCGGGAGACGCGTAAGCGGGCGTCATCATGCGCATCGCTGTTCGTGTCTGCTCCGCTGCCGAATCGAGCGCATCGAGGTGCTTGCTGATTCCGAAGTCGAGCAGTTTTACACTCCCGTCTGATCGCACGAGGATATTCGACGGCTTGATATCGCGATGGATCACGAGATTCGCGTGTGCGAACTGAACCGCGTCGCACACTTCGCGAAAGAGTCGCAGTCTCTCGTGAAGAGGAGATTGGTTTTTTGCGCAGTACTCGGTGATGGGCGTTCCTTCGACGTACTCCATCACGAACCACGGTGTGCCGTCAGCGAGCGTGCCTGAATCGTAGAGGCGCGCAATCGACGGGTGCTCGAGCTGCGCAAGCGTTCGCTGTTCGGCGGCAAAGCGTTCGCGACGCGCGGGTGAGAGCCACGCATCACGAAGAATTTTCACGGCGGCGCGACTTCCAAGGTCCTCGCGTTGTGCGAGGTAGACCACACCCATTCCGCCTTCGCCAAGTATCTCTGTTACGCGGTACGCGCCGAACGGATGTTGTGGAAGCTGTGTGGTCGACGAGATCATCGAGGCCGCGAGAGTCGAAACGTCGCGGCCGAGAATTGCAGTTGGCGTCGAGTCAGCGTCGAGCATTGCGAGGACTTCCGCAATCAGCTCGCTGTCAGATCCGCAGCTTGCCTCGAGAAATGCGCGACGGTCGCCCTCTGGCAGGTCAGCTGCGCCGTGAAACAGCTCCTGAATTTTTTCCCAGCGCTCCGGCTGCATCGGCATGTCAGTTCCCGCGCAGCTCCACTGTCAGCCACGCCTTCGCTGCTCTCCAGTCGCGGAGCACAGTCGCCTCTGATATTCCAAGCAGCTCTGCAGTTTCTCTGACATCGAGCCCGCCAAAAAAACGTGCTTCAACCATTGCTGCCTGTCGGGGGTTGATGCGCGAGAGCTCGTGGAGCGCCTCGTCCAGTGCGACAACGCTTCCAGCATCGGCCGCAGTCTGCTCGATTCCATCGTCGAAGGTCACGAGGAGCACATCACCGCCGTGCCGCTCCGCGTGCTTGCGCCGGGCGGCGTCGACCAGAATCTGCCGCATTGCGCGAGCTGCGATCCGCTTGAAGTGAATCTCTGATGTGACACCCGCCGGTGGGGTGCGCGAAAGCTTGAGCCACGCTTCGTTGACCAACGTCGTCGGCGAAAGAGTCGCAGCAGCATCTGATCTCCGGACCGCCGAGGCGAGACGGCGCAGCTCTTCGTAGGCAGCACTGAAGAGGAGATCGAGTGATACCTGGTCCATTTCGGGAGCGATGCTTTCTTCGCTTGGCTGCACCGACTGAGATGCCATGACGGTTCCCGGGGCGATCCTGCGCATAGCGATGTGAGGGCTTGAATAGGCCACATGCGGCGCCGCCGCGCAACCGACCCCACAGGAGGGCTGTTAAATGTTACAAAACGCTTCGACCCGTTCTGGTACTGGCATGCTCCGGGCTCTAAAATGTATGGGAGCCCTTACAATTTTCGCCATGGGCGCGTGCGACCAGGAGCCGACGGCTCCCACTGCGATGAACCCACGCGCGCCAGTCTTTGACGTCATAACAAAGACGGAGCTCATCGTCGATACCGGACCAGGCAACACTGACCCCGGACTGGTAGTAGCGGGCGGATCGATCGGGTTTCCGGAATGGCAGTACCTCGCCGGACAATTCTCGGTTTCGGAGAGCACCGACCTCGAATCCATCGCCGGATGGCTCAAGATCTTTGTCGGCGGCAATGTGACTGTGCACATTCGAGCCGATCTCAGTGGGCAGCCCGGCGCCGACATCTTCTCGAAGACCTACACTGTTGGCACCACACCAACGTTCGACTGGTACACATTCGCCGATTTCAACACTACGCTGCCCGCAGGCACCTACTGGGTTACGCTCGAAACCCCATTGCTCGGCGGACTCATAATCTCGATGCCGCGCGGCGCCGCTTCACCTATGGATAAGTACGCGTTCAAGTCGCTTAACCTGCCTAACTGGAATCAGTCATTCGGCTTCACGGCGCCGTCCATGGGATTTCAGATCGCGGCAAATGTTGTAGTAACGCCGACGGAGCTCATTGGAGACCTGGGCTCTTTTGTCGCCGGCGCTGGCCTGGACGCCAGCGCTGTTTCGTCGATCAGCTCCAAGCTGACGACTGCGGTGAACGCAATCGGCGTCAATGACAAGCCAACTGCATGCGGTTCCCTCGGTGCCGTGATCAACTACACGCGCGCGCAGACAGGAAAGAAAATTCCCGGCAGCGTCGCGTCATCGATTACGAGTCAGACGAACGGCATCCGTTCATCTCTTGGCTGCTGAGGATTTCCGTGGAGCGCTCCTTAGGGAGCGCTCCACTTCCCTTTACGCGGGCGAAGCGCAACATGACCATCTGCTGCCCAAAGTGCGCATCGAGTGAAGGCCGCAGCATCGAAGCGATTTATTGCGAGTGCAAGACGCCCGACAGTGCGCAGCGCGCGATCAATGCGCACTTGTCGAGGCAGTCAGAGCCGCCAGGCCCGCGACATCCCGTGTACTGGGTCGCATTTGCATCACTTTTGACCATCGCTGCCGTCGCGAGCGTCCCTTACAGCGCCTCGACGTCGCTGTCGCTCTTCCTCTGTGTCGGCCTGTGCGCGTGGATGGCACGCGAAGCCGATCGATACAACGTTGACGAGTTCCCCAGGTTGGTGGAGTACTGGCATCGCGCCTTCGTTTGCGAGCGATGCGGCGCGGTGTTCGTTCCCGCTCCCTTCACTACCTCTGACATCGGGTAACGAGCACGCGGTCGACAGTAGCGTCGCCGTGCGCTTTTGCGATTGCCGCTACGGTCCAATCGCGGCCGGCAGGTGGACGAAGAGGAATCGAGAAGCGGAAGCTCAATCCGCAGTGATCTGCGGCGAATCCATACACTCCATCTTCGCCGGGAAGAAATTTCGCCCCGCGCAGCGCAGCGATTTTGGCGAGCGGAGTGTCCACACCGAGTGAGTCGCGCGTTCGAAATCGCGGGCTCGTGATCTGAAGCCGTCGAATCGTTTTATCGTCGACGAGGCCGGTAGCCACGTCGCCGTCGATGCGCACGATCACGACATGCTCGTCCATTCCTTCCGTGCCGCGCTCAGTAGTATCGGAAATGATCTCGCAAACGCTTGCGACATCCTCGACTGAACGGTCGACTTGAAGCTCACCGATCCCGTTGTCAGTAAGGATGGGCTTTCCAGAGATACCGCATGTCTTCGGCATCACTATCGAATCAATAGAAAGCGGCGGAATGACGACTGTGTCACTCCGCCGGCTTTCATTGTCTGCTTTTCTGCACCCCGCGACAGTTACGATTGCCGCGATAACGAGAAAACTCTTCACGCCATCAATTTACTCAGTGAGCTGAATCGTAAGCGGCCCGGTGAGCTTGATCGTGATTCTTCCACCATTCGGAACGCACCCGTTGTAATTCGCGTTGCGGTTCGCGATTACCGCGCCGGCTGCTGCGCCCGCGCCGGCTCCGATTACTGTCGACTTCGTCTTGTGACCAAGTATCTGTCCGAGCACAGCACCGATCGCTGCGCCGGTCACGACTTTCTTCGCATCGTCGCCGCGCGATTCTTCGCGCACTCTATCGATCTGCGCGTAAGTCGTTTCCGAAGAAACGGGATATGTCTTTCCGCCGTAGCTGATCGACGCGACCCGAAGTCCGACCTCGATGTTGTCTCCTGCACGCTCGCTCTTCTTGAGCGAGGTGATCTCGACGACTGCCGTCGATCCAACCGGAATCACAGTTCCGTTCGCACCCATCACCGGATTAGCGACCTGTGCGGTGAACCTGTCTCCAACGCTGTTGGTGTTCGTGCAGACTTGCTGGCCGGCAGAGAGTGCGATCTCGGTCCCCGTCGATATGACGCCGAGCGACCTCTCTGATCCGCGGTCGCTCTCAATGACCTTTTCCGTGTTTCCAGTTTCGGTGACTCGAGTGGTCGGCGCGGGAATTGTCGTCACCGGCTTTGGTGCCTGCGCGACTGATGCCTTCGGTTTCTTGGCCGGAGCATTTCGCACAATCGTGCGCGGCGCGGGCTCTGGCTCAGAGACTTCAAGGGCAGGCTCTGTCGTAACCGGCACGTCCTTGAGCTGCGGGCGCGATGCGGTGTCCTGGTTTGCCAGCGCGAGGTCACGGTTCAAGCTCGTGTCCTGCGCGAGAGGATCTCCCTTTTTGTCGCTGCACGCCGCAGCCGCGAAGGCGGCGAGAGCAAGCGACAGCACAAATCTCGTTTTCATTTTCTCTATCGGAAATAACAACGGCGCCGCAGTGAAGATTTCACCGCGGCGCCGTTATCTCGTGATGACTAGAACCTGCGTCCGCCGCGAGTCGGCACTGTGGCGCCGATTCGCCCGCTGCCAGGGAATGTTCCCCCGATCACCGGAATGCGCGTGTTGATCGAAATTCCGCCGCGTCTACGACCGTCACTTCGCGGATCGCAGTCGTCGCCGTCAACTACGCCACCGCGCAGAACCACTCCGATGATGTCGCCGATGCCGACCTTTCCAGCACAGTGGGATCCGAAGCTTGGAATTCACGTGACTTGAAGTCGCGGCC
>JADMIO012752748.1_pt1 | contig 85136 bp, 115 predicted proteins | sample 8958161 | NCBI WGS metagenome assembly JADMIO01 (sample SAMN16585339, study PRJNA669376) | soil metagenome | isolation source: Crop rotation soil | place: USA: Cullars Rotation, Alabama | collected 2011 | reverse complement strand
GGGTGGGGGTCCTCGCCCTCGTTTTGTAAGCTTGCCTACACCGCCGGGGCGCCCCACCCGTCGGTACTGTAATTTTATGATCTAGCAGGTTATTTTTAGTTATAGGTACAAATAATTTTTTACACAGTTTTTGTCCGGTGAATTTTTTGGTACAATTTTTGTATGCCTTGGCTTGACTGCGCGGCGTGTGAGCGTGTTACCTACCATACCAATAAAAATCAAAGCTGCACGTCTTGTAACCGAAGGCGCGCATATGTGCGACGAACATCGAAAAGACTTTCGCAGAAAGAACCTCTTCGGAAGTTACTTATCCCGAAGGCAACGATTAAAAAGGAGTCGCGGCTTAATGGATTAACTCCGGAGGAAGTCCGCGAGTGGTGGAAGGTTCAATCCCGCAACCGCGGTCGGGAAAAGCTCCGCGGCTTCACTGTGCATATGGTCGAACAGATGCGCGAAGCTCAGGGAGGATGCTGTGCCATTTGTTCTAGGAAGATGCGCACCGACAACTGTAAGGCCATGGATGGAGAACAGGCCGATCATGATCACGAGACCGGAACTCCTAGGGCCCTTCTGTGTAGAGCTTGTAACCAGGCTCTAGGGTTCTACGAAAAATGGCAGAAGCCTGCCGGGCTGGTGATCCAGGTGTACGACGATTATTTGAAGGGCTTCGCGGAAGTGAACGAGTGGGAGCACGACCGAGACATGATGGTCTAAAAAATAGTTGTACTTTTCTCTTGCGCCTAATGATCGGCCGTGGCATTTATAAATCCATGGTCAAGGTCGACGGCAACAAGGTCCGCCTCTTCGCTACGAAGGCGGAGGCGCACAAGGGCGCCCGCGCTATCGGCTGGCCCGTCGGCTGCGCCATCCAGGTGTGCACGCGTTTCTGTATCGCATGGGCGCTCGGCACAGGCATTGACCTTGATCCGGTTACAGGTCTCCCGTACGTTTCGCGCGAGCGTTACGGCGAGCTTTACCACCAGCGCAACGGATAGCGGGGGCCTTAGTGTCATGAGTTCAAAAGCAGGTTTCACGGTCGGTCGCGGCTCCGCTCCTAAGATGCCAGAACGAAAATACGCCCGCCTGATCTACAAACTCAGCGATCAGCAACTAGCCAAGCTCGAAGAAAAAGCCGCGCTCGCCCGTACGACCCCGCGCGAATACGTCGAGCGTCAGGAGCAACGGCGGCAGGATCAGAAGCTGATCGCCAAAGCGACGTGGATCGACCTACGGGCGCCGGCTCAACCATGAAGCTCTGGAAGTGGGAGCGGAGCCTAGACGATGACGGCCACCCGCAATGGGTAGCCAAGCACGACGGCACGAATACGGTGATTTGGCGGGCCGGCGGAGACACAGGGGATTACCTGTTGGAGGATGGATCGCGCTACCCGGATCTGGCTTCGGCGAAGAAGGCGGCGGTTCTTAACTGGTACAAGTCATGACCACCAACCAATGCGACGGCTGCCGCCGCGGTATCCCTCTGGAGAACGGCAAGCACACAGGCCCGGGAGGATTCTGGGCGGGAGACGTCCAGGTGTGCACGGCGGATCGGTACGTCGAGAGGAAGACGACGCCGGAAACGGAGCGCCTGATCCGGATGGCGGATAGGGCGCTGGAAGATCTGGCGCAGGCGATAGCGGAAAATCCTCCGATCGTCCCCGAGGTTTTGCCGCCAGGGAGGCGCGATCTAACTAAGGTCGTCGAGGTGCAGAAAGACGGTAAGTTCTTGTTCGAGTTGGATCTACGTCAATTCGATGACTGGACGGAGATTAAGAAGCCGATCGATATCGTCGAGGATCCGCAGAAAAAGTTAGAAGGGAAGGACGAAGAGTGAAGCTCAATCCGGGCTTGTGTCTGGGTTGCGCCATGTTCAACGGTCATGCGGTTGACTGTCCTACTAATCGTGTTCAAGGGCCGCCGTCAGAAAGCTATCTGCAGTGGGGTTTGTGGCAGAAGAAGGCCGACAACCTAGCGGCGGAAAACCGTCAGCTCCGGGCGCAGATCGAATCACTGACGAAAGAAGGGCGGCGTTCCCGTGACGATTACATGGAGGGCACCGCGAGGGGACGGGAGGATTGACGCGCCCGGTCAGAGATTGACTAGGTACTAAAAATAATTCTTGTACCTAATGATCGTCCGTGGCAATCTCTGATCTATGGAAAACACGATGCAGACCGCGGAGACGATTCTCAGCCAGATCCAGGCAACGGACTGCTGGGCTCAAGCTCGGTGGGGCGTCAAGCAGAAGCTCGCGACGGACAACGGTGTGCAGCTGAACTGCACGAAGAGGATCAAGATCATCGTGAGCCTAGCCAGCGATGACACCTACTCCGTCCAGGTGGGCCGCATGTCGGGCCGGTTCGACTTCAACGTCAAGGGGGAGATGAGCATGGTCCACGCGGATCAGCTGGTTCGCGTGATTGACTCCCTCTTCTCCAACGCGTTCTGGAGCTTGTAAGTAATCGTGCACAGGTCTGTGATATTTTGTGTTTGTGATCGTTGTTGTCAAAAGACAGCGACCAAACATAAGGCAGCCGACAAGTCTTGCGGTAGAAAATGGCTGTGTCAGTGCGGAGCTTGCGAAAGAGTGAGGCAGATACAACAGGAACGAGGGAGTACAAGAAAATGAGCAAGCGAGGTCACTACAGCGTCCGCCCGCGGTACACCTGCGGCAGTCCGGCGCAAGTCTCCGAGGAGATCGCGCGCAAGGTGGCTCACGATGAGAGCCTTGTTCACGAATTCATCGTGAAGGGAGGTCAGGGAAAGGAGGAGCAAGAGAAGGCTTTGAAACAAGGGCTCAGCGGGATCTCGGAACATCTCATCGAGATCAAACACGGGTGGTTAGTCAACGACCTGATCACGGGCGAGCGTTACGAACGTCTCCGCGGCGTGCTTCCGCGCATCGGCGATGAGGTGATCGAGGACGCGAAAGGCGTTCGCTTGTTCGTCGAGGAGGTCAGCAAGATCCACGTGGGTCTTGCGTACCAGCGCCACGGGACGATCGCCGTCGTGCCGTCGGTGGCGGACTTCAAGATCTTCTTCACCATCATTCGGAAGGTGCAGACGTGAAAACCCTAGCCCAAGAAATCGGCGCGCTCGTCGCAGGTATGACGGCATTGGAGCACGAGACGGCGGAGAAATTCGAGGAGCGGATCGGAAAGGTAGTGTTGGAGAAGGTGTTACGCGCGCAAGGTCTGCTCTTTCCGTTTCCGTCCGAGGAGCGGTCCGCGCAATGGGCAATCGTGTCTCAAGCCGACGAGGGTACGATCATAGCCGACCGCTGTTATGGCCCTTTTGACACGTGTGACGAAGCGTTCTCCTTCAAGAAGACTTTGCGCGGCGGATACGCGCGGGAGATCCTCGAACTCAAGAGGTCAGTATGAGCAAGCCGAAAACGACCGATCTGATCAAGCGTTTCAACACTCTCATGGAGATCGGCGACAAGAGCTACGAGCATTGGGCGGAGCTGTTCAGCATCAAAGGCGAGGTCGCGCGCCGGAATTGGAGAGCCTACAAGATCGTTATGTCGTCGCTGCTGGGATTTTTCGGCGTGTTCGCGCTGCTCTCGGCGCTTGGAATTCGGTTGCCATGACCCGCGACGAGTATCTAGAAGCTGCGCGACAGATGGGTCAGGCCACGCGCTGGAGTATCCGACAGATCGCGCGCGAGAGCGGATTCAAGATCCTGCCGGCGCATTACACGATGGCTAGCGTCAATCAAGATCTCTCGGTGCTCGATTCCGGTGAGGCGGAGTGGTTGATATCGCAGGGAAAGGAGCTGCCGGAAAAAAGAGAGCCGCAGGTTATGAGAGACGGAAAAGAACTGGTCGCGGCAGGCTACAAACAGAGGAGCCGCAAGTATAGATTGGTTGCGAAGCTCCCCGACGGAGAGACAGGTCTCGAAGCTCTGAAGCGCTGCAATCCTAGCGCGTTTCGCAACATCATGGATTTTGCGGAGCACAAGGCGGCCGATCATTATCGTGCGTACAACGCGCAGGCGGAAGGCAATGAGTTGGAGTTGACGGCGGAGGAGTTCAAGGCATTCCGCGAAGCAGGCGGCACGTGAGCATCTACCGTCAAAGGCTGTCACGGTCGAGGAAGGCGAGCGCCGCAACGCTGCCGGCGAGGAAGCTTCGGATCTCGGTCTGCAGCCGATCGGCTCGGACTGCCTCCGCCAGAACCCGAGCCTTCGCCCCTACGTCCAGACGGAAGGGCGCTAGCCCAGCGCGTCGGAATCAACAATGTGGTGCAAATAAAAGTTGCACCATGCCCGGAAGGGGCGTAGAGTCTGAATCATGGAAACCAAGATCATTGCCGAGTTCAAGAACGAGGAAGAGCAGACCGCGGGCATCGTCGCCTGTTGGATGGACAACGGCAAGGAAGTGTTTTCCGCCTCGCTCCGCGATTTGGACTCCGGACTCACCGTCCCTTACCACATCCTCTGGATCGATCAGCCCCTCGGGCGCGAGAAGGCGATCGCTGCCGCCAAGAAGATGGCCAATGTTTAGCGTCTGCAGCTGCGCCCCGGGCGCGCACGCGAACGACAGCGCCGGATCCGCGTACTACGTGACGATCCAGGACGCGGGGCGCTCCGCATTCGTCGCCGGGCCGTACGCGTCCCACGGCGAGGCTGAGGCGGATCTAGAACTGGTCCGCAATCTCGGGGAAGCTTTGGACCCTCGGGCGGTTTGGTATGCATGGGGGACCGCGCGAGCGGACGCCGGGACGGACGTGGGAAAGCAGCAGTTGAATCAGGCTCGGGACGAGGAGAAGTCACGCCGCGTCAGAATCAACAGGCCAGGGTAAATAAAACTTGCACCTAATGATCGGCCGTGGCATCTTAGGATCATGGAAAACAACAACACGCGCAAGAGAGTTTACAGGGTCGAGTCAGACGACAGGGTGATTTCGATGCACGTCACTTCGGAGGCGGCTTATCGGTCGCTGACCAAGTTCGACCGTCTAGCGTCCCGAGGTCTCTGCGGATTGACTCCCGAAAGTCTTTTGCGCGTCACGCGCTGGAACGGCTCAGCATGGGTCGCGATTTCGGAGGGCAAGTAGCATGCGCCTCGGAGACGCGTTCCGCTTCAACGCCAAGCCCTGCAAGGCGATGTCCGGTACTTCGACGGGAGCGTGCGGCGCTCGCTTCTCGGTCTACGCAAAGTTCGTCCAGACTGTGGATCCTCGCGGGAGCTTCATCTATTCCTGGGAGAGCACCGACGGCAAGATCTACGATTACGTCGACTACTCGCTAGCGTTCCGTTGCATCTGCGGGCGCCGTCGCTTGGCGCAGTCAGTGATCGGCAAATACAACGCCGGCAAGAAGTGCGACGGCCGCTGCCTGGCGGCGACGGGGCACCAGTGTGAGTGCGCCTGCGGCGGGAAGAACCACGGCGCAGGGCACGAGACGCAGCATGGAGCCTGATCGCGGCGATTCGATCGGCGCCGTGATCGTTTTGTGGTTGATCGCAACGGTTGTCTGGACAGCCATCATCTACTTGATTGTTAGGGGCGCACAATGAGCAACCTGACGAACGCGGCGCGGAGAGCCCTGGAGGAAGCTAGGGGCAGTAGCGGTTTCCGTCCTTACGGCGGGCCCCAGTGGAGTCTCGCCGGGCGTCTTAGGCGTGAGGGACTGCTGAGCTATATAGCTCATAGCTGTTGTTACATACTTACGCGCGAGGGTCGCGACGCGCTGGAGCCGAAGCACAAGACGCGCGGGATTTTCATCGGGTGGTCTGTCGCTGGTTCCGAGATCAGTGAAGAGCCGATCTCGGCGCGCGAAGCGAAGCCAATCGGCGCGACGATCCACGTCTACGGACGGATCCGGAAGTTCACGATCCGGTTCAGGGACACATGGGGCGACGACCGCTATCCCTGGAAGTTGCGGGAGCTGCGCGCGGTCGGGACCGACAGGCCGTCGGAGATGGAGGAAGATCTAGACGAGTTCTCTTCGTTGCGTGAGGCGATGCGCGAGGCCGTCAAGCTGGCGAAGGCGCACGCATGAACAAAAACAATTCGACTTCGCGCTCAAGTACGGCGGCCCAGATATCGAGGCGACCCGCTGCAAATGCGGCAAGCGCCGCGCGGCGCACGACGCGGTTTCTCGCAACGGTAAGGTCGTCCTGATTGCCGAAGGCTGTGAAGGCTTTCGGCCGGCGAAGGAATAAAATGGGTGACCGTTGCACTGGCCATTGCTGCCGGCAATTTCATCTCGGTATCAAGATCGAAGATCTGAAGACCGACATGGAGCAAGAGGTTCCGCGCTGGGATCCTGAGGAGTCACGCAAGTTGATCGCTATGCTTGTACCACTGGAAGAGCGTGAAGGCTTCTACACCTGCAGGCACCTGCACACCCATCACGGGCGATTGCCTGAACTACGAGAACCGCCCGAAGATGTGCAGCGACTATCCCTACGATCACGCCTGCACGTTCAAAGAGTGCACCATGGAAAACCGCGGCGCACCGGAGGTGGACGTGGAGCGGCTGAAGTGCCGACATAAGGCGAGCGCGCGATGAGTCACGCCGAAGGAAGGATTTTCAAGGACGGCGAAGTAGTTGCGTTCTTTGAGTACGACGGCACGGCGGACATGGCCTATCCGACGTTGAGGAAAACTCAACAAGAGGTCTGGCATAACTGGCGCAAAGAAGACTTCTCCCGTCGCTGCACGTGCGGACAACCAAGTGAGGTCGTAACGATCCGCTCGTTCTACGGCGCCGGTCACGAATGGCAGGGCAAAGCCTGCTTAACGTGCATGGTGATCACCGAGGGAACGAATCCGTATCCTGAGGACGATGCGCGATGATCTGCCCGCACTGCAATGGCCTAGGTCAGAGGTGGAAGAAGCTCCTTCCAGGGTCTGGAAATGGTGGACCTGCGGCCACTGCGAAGGACGCGGATTCCTTCTCGGGTGGAGACGATGAATCGCGCCGTGTGATCGCTTCTTCGGGTGTCTTTGAAAGTTGTTTCGTCGAACTGATCCCTCCGCGCATTGCTGCAGCGAAGTAAAAATCAGTTGATCAACGGTGCAACCTCGGCTATCGTCGCAGGGGAGTTCATACAACCACAAAGTAAAGGAGCCCCATGGCACGAGCGAAGAAGTCCGAAGAGACGAGCACCACGAGCGAGATGCCCGCCGAGACGAGCACCACGAGCGAGATGCCCGCCGAGACGACGCCGGCAGCGACGGACGTTCCGACTCCGGCGCAAGAAGCGGAGCACGCCGCAGCGGCGGCCGACTTCGCGAAGGGCGCGGAGGAAGCGGCGACGTCGGAGGATCTCTTGCGGAAGGCCGTGGCCGAAATGCCGTTCGATTCTTCCGCGTCCTATGCGACGGCGCACGAGATTGGCCAGCCGAGCAAGATCGTGATCGTCGAGGAGTCGACGCCCGCGCTCGAACCAATCTCCGCCCGCGCGAGCGAAACACCGTGGGTTGCCACTCATCGAGTCGTCACCGACGACATGACGTGCTTGGTGATGGTCATCGAGCCGAACGCCTGGACGCATCCGGAATACGATTCGGTGAAGGGTCAGCCCTTGCTTCATCGCTTCTACGACGGCGCTTGGTACAAGGACGGCGAGCCGTTCGCAGGAAACGTGCACTCCCTCGCGGCGCCCGCGCCCGACCGTCATACGCACCGACGCGGTTAACCGGCAAACCACCTCGGCCGATTTCACCGTCGGCCGAGGTCAGGATCTTCCCATGCCTATAGCGCCTTCGAAAGATAGACCCTTCGATCCGGAGCGCGACATGCCGTGGTTCCGGGAGCAACTGACGAAGCTCGGCAAGCTGCATGAGTTGATCGACGTCGCGCACAGTAACGGGTTGGCGCTGGAGGAGCTGATCGAAATGCGCTGGAACGCGCTCTCGCGCGAGGCGGACCCACGAACAGACTGATAAATAATTCTTGCACCATTCTCCGAGATGGGCTATCGTCCGGAACATGGAAAACAAAGGCGCCGGTCATGCTCGCTAACCTGATAGGCGGCGGGCTGATTTACCTGGGCATTTTGGCCGTGGTAGGTTGCCACGTGAGGAGGGTCAAGCGATGAGATGGAGAGACAAGATCGTCGGCTTCGTGGTCGTCGTGTCGCTGGTGTTGTTCGTGGTCTTCTGTGCGTCGATGGATTCGGCGCCGTGGAAACAATGAGCAAAGAGACATACATCAAGCCGATCGTCGGCGAGTTCGGATTTTGCGAGACGTGCGGAGGTCAGCGATCGACCCCCGACGCCAAGCTCTGCAACGGCTGTTGGTCGATCGAGGCTCATCTAGAGAGCTACCTCCGCGACGGTCGAGATAAAGCGATCTACTTCGTGTCCTCAGTGTTGGAGGCAGCGAAGCGCGAAGAGGTCCGCCGGAAGCTGATCGAAGAGGTCGAGACTCAGAGGATCAGCGACGAAGATATGAACATGGACAACGATACGCCCGAACGTTACAACGAAGCAATCACCGACGCGATCGCCGTCATGCGCGATCTGGATTTGATCCCGTGAGCGCCCGCAAAGTCAAAGGCGTCTGGCGATATCGCATCGTCGTGAAGAAGCCCGACGGAACCAAGGTCCGGATCTCCGGCACCCCTGAGATCAACACCAAAGCGGCAGCGCTCCAAGAGGAGCGGCTACACATCGAGCGCTTGAAGGAACCTGCGCCCATGTTCGAGCGGTACCGCATCGACGTAAGGGACTTCGTTGCGAAGTGGCTCGACGAGAGAGCTAAAGCCACGGGCAATAGGTCTTCAACGATTGTGCAGCGACGCAGTCACCTGGAGAAGAGAATCGTTCCATTCTTCTTCGGCGGAGGGCTGGTAGATTTCACGACGGCGCATATTTCCGAGTTCCGGAGCAAGCTCCTGGCGGAGCTGCAACCGACGTCGGCTGCTTCGGTCATGACGACGCTGACGCTTTTTCTACGTGACGCCTTCGACGCCGGGGCGCTCCCGTTGCTCCCGCGCATGCCTCCGCCGATCAAGGTGCCCGAGGGGAAAAAGATCGGCTTCACCGACGCGGAACAAGCGGCGTTGATCGCGGCGTGCGACACGGACGAGGAGCGCCTAGAGCTGATCTTCGCGCTCGACACGGGCGCCCGCGCGAGCGAACAACTCGGAGTCCAATGGGTTGACGTGGACTTCATGAAGCGCCGGATCTGGATTCGTCGTCAACGTTATATGGGTGAAACACGTGACACCAAGACCGGCGTAGAGCGCTACGTCGATCTGACACAGCGTTTAGGAGACGCTCTCGACGTGTATTCGGCGGCGCGCAATCATGTCAACGGCTTTGTATTCACAGGTCCCTTCGAGCGTCCCCGGACCTACTCTCATCTCGCGTCGTTGATGTCTAAGTTGATCCGCCGCGCGAAGGCGAATGGGATCGAAATCAAAGGCAGCTGGCACAAGCTCCGGCACACGTTCGCTTCGAGGTGCATCAACAAGGACATTCCTCCGCACGTGATCCAGCGCTGGCTTGGGCACACTTCGTTAGAGCACACGATGGATTACGCGCACATGGACGACGGCACAGGGCCGCGGTTCATCAAGGCTCTGGATTGATTTTCGCCCGCGTACAGATCCAAGGGTAACACCTTGGCTGGCGGACCTTTGACGGAGGAAGTGCTCTCCGTCATTGGTTGCCGTTCAACTCGGCTTCGCGGGCACAGATAAGAATGAAGCGCGACCCTCCCAAGAAGCTCCGCCGCGCCTACTCAGAGGCGCGAGCGGAGGCGCAGGCGAAAGCGAACGAGTACGGAGGCGACTACGGTCTAGAGGTTCTCGGCGACGATTACCACGTCTTCCGGTTGCCTCACATCCAATACCGCCAGGGGCACGAGGTCCGCTGCGAGGTCGTCTATCCCGAGGATCTGGACAAGTGCCAGCCTGGCCATGGGCCTATGGCGCGGCGCGTCTGAATCGTCAGTCGCTACAATAAATTTTTGTTGCACCATCGGACGGAGGCGTGTAGTCTCTGATCCATGGAAAACAACACGACGACCTGGATCCACCCCTTCGAGAAAGCCGGACTCGGGAAGGCCCCTTTCCAGTGTGTGGGCTTCACCGTCAAGAAGTACCAGGCTTGCGCGGACGCCCCTGTGCAGCCCGGCGACTCGTGCGACTTCTGCGGCACAGGGATCATGAACGTGTTCGAGATCCAGAGCGCGGACGGCCGGCGCTTCGTTGTCGGAATCGATTGCGTCGAGAAGACCGGAGACACCTCGTTGGGCGCTGCGGCCCGCCAGGCAGCGAAGGCGGAGCGTAACAAGGCCATCCGGGAAGAGTATCAAGCGCGCATGATGGAGCGGGCCAAGCAGGCGCCGACCTTCCTGGAGAACAACCCGGGCCTTGCGGCGGCGCTCGCGTGCGGCCACAAGATCACCGATGACCTCTCCGCCAACCTCGCGAAGTGGGGAACGCTATCCGAGCGTCAGATCGAGCTGGCGTTCAAGCTCTACTCTGAGACCTTCGCCCCGGCGAAGCGCGAGGAGCGCAACACGGCAGCGCCGGTTGGTCCGCGCCGAACCGTCCGGGGACGCGTCATCTCGACGAAGCTTCACGAGGGATACATGGGCCGCAAGCAACTGCGGATGACTGTCAAGGTGGAGACCATCGGCCCGGACGCGAACTATGTGTGGTTGTGTTGGGGAACGGTGCCCAGCGAGATCGAGGGGTTCAAGTTCGGGACCGGACTCCGCGGCGCGGAGATCGAGTTCACAGCTTCGCTCGAAGCCGGCAACGATCCGCACTTCGCTTTTTTCAAACGCCCGACCAAGGCGCGGATCATCGAGGCAGCGCCGTCCGAGGAGTAGGCCGAAGGGCTCCTCACTCCTCGGGTGAGGAGCCGATCTTTTCCCTGTACAACAAAAATTTGTTGCCGTACAATTTCCTGGATGGCAACACCGATCAGGTCCCTCTTCGAGGGGGACCGTTTCAGGGACGAGCAAGGAAACGTGGGGATCGTGGTGTTCGAGGATCCGGAGGCGAAAGCGATTCTCGCGGAATGGTCGGACGGCTCGCGACACCAATATGACGCCTACACCGACGTCACGAAATTGGAGCCGGAGCCACGGCCGCTCGTACTCGGAGGGTGTTAGAATCGTCGACGGTGATTCGTCTCAAGCGCGAAGCGAGCGGCTACAGCCGCAACGGATACGCAATAGAGCCTGTAAAGTTTGAAGGCAAACGCGCCTGGCGCGTGAGGGATACGCAGGGATTGAGCGCAACGGACTTTGTAGTCCAAACACTGGGCGACGTCCGGCGCTGGTTTGCTTGGTTAGAGGGAAACCCGACCTGATCAATTCGTGACCTACTTTCTCCAACTTCTACAGCTTCTTCAATTCATTCTCTTCACAACGCGCGTGAAGGGTTGGACTGCCCGGCGGCCGACCGGAAAAACGGCCAGTGTGCCCGCGATGGGCCGATGCGCACGGCGATTCTTGTTTAAAGGTCGATGCACATTTCGTTAAAGGGGCCGTCACCGCGTAGACTTGTCGAGCGGGCAAAACGTTGAGTAGTTTCGGCGGGACAACTAGGGAGATCTCCTAAAGTAATTGGAGCCCACTGCCGGTTATTCCGGACGTCTAGGCCGCGACGAAAGAGGTAGTTCGCTCGATGATGCGGAAACAACGTCTAATTAAACCGGCCCGCCGTAGGGGACACGCAGAGCCCGCGGCGGGCCTTTTGTCTGCATGCGTCAGAATCGACCGACGTAGTTAAATAAAAGTTGCACCATGAATCGGGAGGGTCTATCTTCTGATCATGGAAAACACGATGATGCTCTCGAAGAAGACCGCTCCCAAGACCACCCAGATCGCCAAGGCGATCGCCCGCGCCCTCTTCCCGGAGTATACGGGCCGGAAGATCAAGGTGGTCACCCGCAAGAGCTACACCATGGCGAACTACTGGGACGGCGGTAGCCGCGTCTACGTCAAGGCCGTGAACCTGAACACGGCGCGCGTCTCGGACCCGGACGCCGTGACGGAGTCACCGTTCAATCCCGAGGCAAACGCGACGTTCGAGATCCCCGCGGGCGTGGCTCTGGTCGAGCACTCCTACTTCTGTGGCAAGGACATGGGGATCACCATTGTGATCGGCCAGACCTCCCAGAACGTGCCGGCGCTGGCGGAGACGGTGCGCGGCTTGCTGCCGGCGGTAGCCTGATGGAAATCACCGACGTCTTAGGCCGAACCCGAACCGTCGATAAGGTCTTCGACGATGGTTCCTGGAACTGCCCTTTCTGCAACTACGCGGTAAACCCATCCCAGACGTGCCGCGGGCGAGCGGCAGGCTACCGCAACGATTGCGGGACCGTCGCGCATTGCCAAAATCCGGCGTGTTCCGCGAACCCGCACAACCCGGCAGAGTGGGTGCGGGAGCAAGAGGCGGAGGCTGAGCGCCAGAAGCGCGAAGAGCGAGCCCGGGAAACACGTATGGCGGAGGCTGTGAAGCGAGCGCAGGAAGACCGGGAGGCGCGAGCGGCGGCAACCGAGAGCCTCCGCCAAGTGGCGATCAAGACCGGCGCGTGTGTACGTTGCGCGTTGCATCCGAGCAACTACAAAAAGAAACTGGTGAAGCATCGCGGACCGTGCCCGCGCGAGCGGTAGTAAATAATACTTGCACCATAGCGCAAGCGCCGGTAGTATGAAATCATGATCAAGGTACCTGCTCTCGTAAACCTCCCGATCCTGGCCAAGCTTCAGACGTCGTCGGTGAAGTGTTCCGCCAACGCTGTGCTTTTCGTCCGTCGTCCGCTCTCGACGTTCTAGGCAGCGGGCCCGAGAGTAAGCTATACTTACTCTCGTGGAAGTTGATTTAGCGCGAGAGGCGTTGCGGTTCCAGTTGGCGGAGGTCTCTCACCTAGGACCCTTCACGAAGTGCGGTCCGGAGGACGCGTCGATCACTCCGTCGTTCGAGGCAGGGGAGCTGATGTTCACGTATGAGGCGCTCTCGCCCCGCGGAGCCGTGTTCCTGGGTGAGTTGGCCAGCGTCGGTTTCTTTGGTGCTGAGGCACGAGAGCTGTTGTCGCTTTGAGGCAACTGTCACTTTCACTGTGACAGGCCGCGAGATACAATAGCCGTGCCATGTTTCACCAGCACGTCGTCAACTCGATCAACCGTCATGATCTCGTCAGCGATTCGACGTTACACGTCGTCGCTGTGATCTCGAATACCCAGCGCTATCACTCTCGTTACCGGCTCTTTCGCGACTTCGAAGCGGAGATGCTGAAGACGGCGAATGTGTGTTTGCATGTCGTCGAAACCGCCTTCGGTGACAGGCACCACGAGGTCACTGACGCGGCCAACGGTTCGCACCTGCAGCTGCGGACTATGCACGAGCTTTGGCACAAGGAGAACATGATCAACAGGGCAGTCACGCACCTGTTGCCGCGCGATTGGAAATATCTCGCGTGGGTCGACGCGGACGTCAGCTTCTCGAACCCTCATTGGGCGCTCGATACGATTCACCAGCTGCAGCATTATGCTGTGGTTCAACCGTGGTCGGAGTGCGTGGACCTCGGGCCGAAGGGCGCCGTCACCCAGATGCAACCATCGTTCGCGTCGTTGGTCAACCAAGGCGTGCGCGTCCGAATCACTCCCAAAGAACCGTACGCGTTCGGCCACATGGGGTATGCGACGGCGTGCACGCGGACCTTTTTCGAGAACGTGGGAGGTCTGATTGACTGGGGCATTCTCGGCTCCGGTGATTCTCACATGGCCTACGCAATGATCGGCAAGGTCGGTGAATCTGTCAGCGAACGCGTTTCCGACGAGTACCGCAGGGCCTTACTCGAATGGCAACGTAAGGCGATGCGGGAAACTCACGGCACATTGGGTTTCGTTCCCGGTTACATTGTTCACAAGTGGCACGGGCGCAAGCAGAGCCGGAAGTATTTGGAGCGTTGGCAAATCCTGACTCGGCACAAGTTTGATCCGTTTGCCGACCTCCGCAAAGATCACCAGGGACTCTATCAACTTATTGGTAAGCCGCAGTTGCAAGAAGACATTCGGCAATACTTTGCCGCGCGCAATGAAGACTCGGTAGACGTGTAACACCCAGTTTCACCGCGCTTCGTCTGTAGTAACTAACAGTTGTCCCCCGGTGCAACCGCGGGTAAACTGGTAGTTATATGCTTAGTCTAGAATGCCCTAAATGTAGGCGCCCCATGACGCGCGATGGGCGCTCGCCAGGCGGAAAGGTCCGTTGGCGTTGTAGGGATACAAGGGGGGAAAGAGGGTACTGCTACAGTACGACCTCTCCCGGTACACCCACACGTAACCAGCGGGGCGACACCGTAGCGAACGACGTGCGCCGCAATCCGCGCTTCAAGCGCAAGATTAATGATCGTGTTCGCACGTTTATTGTGACGGCGGCTCAGAATGCGACGCCGGTTCACCCGGCGTTCTTCGCCTGCCTCCGACGGTTCGAGAAGGAGCGCGGCGCGGCGCTCTTGGTCATTCCGATCCGGTACAAGAATCCTTCGTCCGTGTGGACGGCCAGCCAGGAGAACGCAGAGATCTGGGCCGAAGAGGTCCGGCCATATCTCTGGAATGTCCGCCGCAAGCTCGCCGACGGACTGATCCTTCTCGGAGACATCAAGACGCAGCCGACAGCGAGCGAACCTCTCACAGGCTTCGACGCCATCACAGGTGCAGCTTCGGGTATCCTCGGCCACACGAAGTTGCAACTGAAGTGTGTGGCCACTCCGCAAAATCGCATGGCCAAGATTCTGACTACGACGGGCGCGTGTACTGTTCCTAACTACACGGATTCCAAGCTCGGAAAGGTGGGCGCGTTTCACCACGCGCTAGCGGCCGTTGTCGTCGAGGTTGACGGGCCTCGCTTCCATCTTCGGCACGTCCATTTCGACAAGACCACCGAGAGCTTTATCGACCTCGACAGGCGCTATTACGCCGACAAGGTCACGCCGGCGCCGCGCCCGCACGCGCTGGTCATGGGTGATACACACGTTGATTTCATTGATCCCGACGTTGAGCGCGCGACGTTTGGTGCAGGCGGAATAGTTCGTCGCCTGCGGCCCGTCAGCCTCGTATGGCATGACCTCTTGGATGGCTATTCGATCAATCCGCATCACGCCGGCAACCCGTTCAACCGGATCGCTAAGGGGTTGAACGATCGTGCCTCCGTTGCGGCGGAGGTGCAGCGCGCGGCGGAGTTCGTCCGGAAGAGGACAGGCAAGAACATGTTGTCTTGGATCGTTCCATCGAACCACGATGACTTCCTAAGGCGCTGGGTCGTTTCGCACGATTGGAAAGCGGACGCAGAAAACGCCGAGTTCTATCTCTCGTTGGCGCTGGAGATGGTCCGCGGAACCAAGCTGACGGAGAAGGGGACGGAGACGCCAAGTCCGTTGGGGATCGTGTTCCCTCATTTCGTGGACATGGAGCGGATCCGTCTTCTACGGTCCGATGAAAGCCTCATGCTTGGAGGGATAGAACTGAGCATGCACGGCGAGCGCGGCCCTAATGGCGCTCGCGGCAGCGCTAAGAACCTGCGCCGCATTGGTGTGAAGAGCGTGATCGGACACTCACACACGCCTGAGATCTCGGAAGGTTGCTATCAGGTTGGCACGAGTACGAGCCTTCGTCTCGAATACAACGGCGGCCCGAGCGCGTGGCTGAACGCGCATTGCCTCGTCCACGCCGACGGGAAACGCCAATTGATCTTCATCATCGACGGATTTTGGCGTGGGAAGTGAGAAGCGTTCAAGCCTTCTAGAAGGCGTCCCGGAAAAGGACATACCGGCGCTTCTCGCGTTACAGCGCGAGAAAGATATAGCCGAAGCCCGGACCGATTTCAACACCTTCGCCGAGCTGGTGTGTAAGCACGACGAGACGGGCGAGCCGATTCGCCAAGCACCTATCCACAGAGCCTGGACAAAGGCGTGTGACCAGTTTCCGCGCCTCCTCATCTGGGCGCACCGATTCGCCGGTAAGACGGTGCAGCTTTCGGTGCTCCGAACGGTCTGGGAGCTGGGCCGTGATTCAACGCTCCGGTTCATCATATTGTCAGCGACGCAGGATCTAGCGATAGCGATCGTCAACGCGATTGCGCACTACATCGCACAGGACGAAACCGTAAGAGAGATCTTTCCAGACCTACGGCCGGACAAGGCGGGGAACTGGAGTAACACCAAGCTCGACATCATGGGCCGGCGGGACACGAGAAATCCGAGCGTCCGCGCCACAGGTGTAGGAACGGCGCTCCGAGGATCCCGCGGCGATCGTCTGGTGATCGACGACATCTTGACGGCGGAGAACACTGCGACAGCGGAGCAACGTCGCAAGGTCACATCGTGGCTCAGGTCCGAGGCGTTCGGTTGTCTCTCGAAGAGAGCCCGCGTTCTCATCGTGGGAAACGCCATGCATCCGGACGATACCCTCCACGAGCTAGCCAAGCTGAAAGGGTGGAAGTGGCTCAGGTTCCCAATCCTGACTCCGTCTGGCGAAAGCACCTGGCCGGCGGAATGGCCGAAGAGTCGTATCGAAGAGCAGCGCCGAGACATGGGTTTGGAGTTCGCCAAAAACATGATGTGTCGGGCGCGGTCGGATGAAGATGCGCGGTTCAAACAGGACTGGATCGACGAGGCTTTGAAGAAAGGCGCCAACCTCACCTTGATCGATTCACTGGAGGAAGTACCGGAAGGGTGCACCGTCTGGACGGGCGTCGATCTTGGTGTGAGCAAAAAGAAGAAGTCCGACAAGACTGCGTTCTTTACCTTTCTAGAAGATGAACACGGCAACCGTAGGATCTTGAACATCCAGGCAGGAAAGTTCACGGGACCTGCGATCGTCGCCAAGTTGATAGAACTACACCTAGCGTTTCATTCCATCATCGCAGTCGAAAACAACGCCGCACAGGATTTCATACTTCAGTTCGCAAAGGACACGTCTAACGTTCCTGTACTGCCACACACAACTAGTGGTCGAAAGCGTGATCCGATCTTCGGCGTGGAAGGTCTGGCGATCGAGTTGAGTAACGGTAAGTGGATCTTCCCGTCGAAGGGAGGACACATCGCGCCGCAGTTAAACGAGTTCATAGTCGAATTGCTGTACTATGTTCCAAAGACGCACACAGGCGATCGTTTGATGGCGTGCTACTTCGCGCGCGAACTAGCGCGGCGCCTTTTGGGTGTTAGAGCGGAGCCGTCCCAGGTTCAGGTCACGATCGTCGGAGCAGATGCGGATCAACTTGCGGCGCAGGACGCGACTGAACCGGGAGTTCTAGAGCGACTGTTTACACCCAACGACACACCAACCGACACCGTTGAAGACCTCGCGCAACGAGCGGTCGAACGGATCCGCGCCAAGATCGCAGCGTTACAAGAGACGCACGTGGTACCATAGGCAACGATGGGCGCTAAGCGTAAACCTAAGCCGGTGCAGCCGGACACGTATTCGTTGAGGGACCGTGTCGGGCTAACGCTCGAAGAGGAGTCGGAAAAGGCGCTTGTTCCTATGGTCAAGGCTGCGTTCGTTGGCGAGGATAGCGGAACACAGTCTAATGCGATTCTCGAATCTAAGCGCGACGAAAGCATTTTCACCAACGCGGGCGCGATCGCGCCGATCTACGATCCCTTGATCCTTGCGTTGATCTTCGAAAACTCTTCAAATCTACGTCAGAATATCGACGCGTATGTTACGAACATCGATTCGTTCGGGCATCATTACCTCCCCGTTATAGATTTGGCGGCGGACGACGCCGACGAGAAAATCCGTGATGCGTTGAGGTCGGAACGTAGATACGAGAAGAAGAACACGACGGATCTGGAGCGCCAGAAACAACTGATAGAGCTTCCGCCGGAGCCGACCAACGAAGACGTCAAGGCGCGCAAAGATGAACTTGAGGTAGAGATCCGCGCCGAGCGGGCGGATCTAGAAATGTTCTTCGCCAACTGTACGCCTACCATGCCGTTCTCCGGGCCCGAGGGTTTGCGTGGCCTCACCCGCCAGGACATCGAGGTATTCGGTTACGCCTATTGGGAGGTGTTGCGCAACGGAGCCGGAGAGATCACACAGTTCAACCGGATCGAAGCGCGGTCCATGCGCATGATGCCGATCGATAAAACCGTGACGTCCGCGCCTACGTTGCGGAAAGTCTCTGCTCTGAAAACTATCAAAGTGCCCATGAACAAGCGATTCCGCAGGTTCGTGCAGCGCTACGAAGGATCAGCTCAGTTCGTGTTCTACAAGGAGTTCGGCGATCCCCGTGTTGTCTCCGCCAAGAGCGGTAAGGTATACACCAGCGAAGACGCAATGAAGGAGGCGGATCGGGACGATGTACAAGCCACCGAGGTGATCCCGTTCAAGGTCACCAGCGTGCGCAGCGTCTACGGGGCGCCCCGTTGGGTGGGAACGATGTTGGCGGTTCTCGGAACCCGTCAATCCGAGGAGGTGAACTTTCTGTATTTCGAGAACCGTTCGATCCCGCCGATGGTGTTGATTGTCTCTGGCGGACGTGTGAACAAAGATACCGTCAAAAAGCTGGAAGATCACATCGCGAACAACGTGAGAGGTAAGCGCAACTTTCACAAGATGATGATCATTGAGGGGGAGACCTCCGACTCCAACAAAGACGGAGTTCCAAACAACGGCAAAATGAAGATCGAGCTGAAGCCGCTCACGGGAGCACAGCAGCAAGACGCCTTGTTCCAAGCGTACGACGAGCGCAACGCGGACAAGGTCGGCCAGGCATTCCGCCTGCCTCGGTTGCTCCGCGGCGACGTCCGAGACTTCAACCGATCGACGGCCGAGGCGTCTATTGACTTCGCAGAGATCCAGGTCTTCGGGCCGATTCGTCAACAGTTCGACTGGTTGATGAACACGATGATCCTTCCGGAGTTGGGGATCCAGTATCACACTTTCGTGTCTAACGCGCCGACGGTGCGTGATCCGCAAGGTCTGTCTGAGATGATCGAAAAGCTAACTCTGGCGTCTGTGCTTACGCCTGAGGAAGCGCGGTCGCTCGCGCGCAACGTGTTCAACATCGAGCTACCGCACATCAAAGACCCATGGGTCAAGCAGCCTGTTCAAATCACCTTGGCAGGGCGCAAGACGGGGGACGATATCGCGGGCGACATTTTCGCCACTGGTGCGACGAATGTTCCCGGCGGTGGTTCGACACAGCAAGCCCTTGGAGTGGATCAAACAAAAAAGGCTGACGCGTCTACCGGAGATCTTGCGGAGGGTGGAGCGCTCGTGCCGGCGCAAGGCACCCCCGACAAGAAACCTAAGGACTCCAAAGCGTTGGCGTCTGCGCTCATGAAGATCCGAAAGTGGATGCTGGACGAGGAGAAGAAGGAAGCTCAAGAGGAGAGGGCGAACGCGGAAAAGATCGTGGTGCCGCGCGATCTTTTCGATGCGTGCTTCATTCCGAGTGAGGCGTAAGTGTCTCGATACGGTGCTGCCGCCGTAGCGGCGGAGGAGATTCTCCGGGAGCTGTTCAAGGTCAACGTTTGGAAGGCTCTTGATCCTCTGAACGCGGATGACTTCGTCACGATTTCGGCGCGGTTGTCGTCGGCGCTCAAGAGTGCAACCAGAGGCGTTGAGGGACAGGCGCTTACTTCCGCGATCGAATCTCTCGACGTGGATTGGCCGAACCTCACAGACTCTGGGCGGGACAAGATCATAGAGGCGGCACGGGCGGAGATCGCCGGCGTAGCCGCGCCGGTTGAAACGGCGATCTCGCCTGTGCTTGACAAGGCGTCGTCGCGAATCATTCCCGCGACCAAGACACAGACGATCGGAAAGTTCAAGCTCGATATCCCGCAAGCCTTAGGCGACCTCGACACCGAGACGGGCAAGCTTCTGCGCGTGAGTCAGATGGTCTACATAAAAGACCAATATGGAGCGCGGGCAGACATGTTCGATGCGATGGCAAAAGACATCGTAGCGGGCGGATTAGAGCAGGGACTAGGTCGGGACGACATCTCCGGAAATCTAGCGACCAAGCTTGCCGACTACCAGATCGAGAGATCAAGAAACTACTGGGATTTGATCGCCACCGACTTTTCGAACAAGGCGCGTACGACGACGCAACTACATGCGTTCGGTGAAGCGGGCATTACCAAATATCGTCTCGATGCGATCCTAGATGAGGTCACCTCCGAGATCTGTCGTCTACTGCACGGCCGAACGTTCTCGGTAAAGAAGGCGGCGGACAGGTCAATGATGGCACTACGCGCCACGGACCCCGAAGAGATCAAACTTCTACGACCATGGGTGGTAGCGGGGAAGGACTCGTCAGGTAAGGACGTGTTGTATTACAATAAGGCTGACACACGGCATACCGTGGCCGAGGTCGACGAAGGTGCTGAGGGTGTGAAGGATAAGGTGGGCAAATATTCCAACGTGATGTCCAACAAAGCGTTGGAAGCGGCTGGTGTGTCGTGTCCCCCATTTCACGGTCATTGCCGTACCACTATCGAAACCGCGGAGTAAAACACTTTGGCCGCAATCATTGGAAATGATCAAAAGCTTGTATCGCTGTTCCCGCCCGGTCCGGCGCTGGGGCGACTGACGAACGCGTGTCACGTTGCAATCGGTAGGAGTTTCGAACAACAGGCTATGCGCAATCCGACCCATGCCGAGATTAAGCGGCGGTTCGAGATTTGTATCAACGCCGCGATAATGATGCGCGGCGAGTTGTCTTGGGGGCTAGAGCGTATTTGCGATACGTTGCCAGAAGTGTTGCGGACCGAGCTTTCCGGCGTTAAATGGGCGCCTTCTAGTAAGGAACGACAGTGCTGGTTGCCGCAAGACGGAGCGGTATAAGTATTGCAGGCCCAGGCAATTCGGCGTAAACTCCTAAGGTGTTGTGCCCTCTTAATTGAGGGACCTTAACCTTTTAGGAGCCTAGCCGAGATGACCAAAGCCGAAGTTCTTCGCAAAGCAGCCGGAATCGTTTCGGCTCTCATCAAGCTTCGTACGCCCGCGTTCTCGGAGCTGGCGGAGGCGCACAAGTCGTTGGGCGCTCTCGTCGAGCTGACCAAGGGGCTGGAGCCCGGCGAGGTCCCCGCGGATGTGGCGACGGGGATCAACGACGTGATCAACCGTATGGAGTCGTTTCGTTCGGGCTACCGTTCGAACGACCCGACGCAGAAGACGGTCAACAAGTCGTTCACGATCCCGGAGTTCGCGGCTCACCTCAAGAAGGAGATCGAGACGGCGACCGGCGAGACCGATGTCAAAGCGCTCGATCGCTTGCACGTTCTGGCGAATCAGATCGCCAAGGCGAGCGCCCCGGGCGCTGCCGTTCCGGGCCTGAACAAGGCCGCGTCCGTCGAGGACACGACCGGGATCACGCTGCCCGTGTTCGTCGATCCGGCGCAGATCGTGCCGACCGATTCGACGAGTTCGGCCGCTGCGGCGCAGTCGGGAGCGCCCGCGGCCGGCAGCAACTTCCAGGCGGCTCCCGGCGGAGCGGCTCCGGCGGCGGCCGGCAACGCGAGCGACGGCAGTATGTTGTCGCAGGGAACCGGCAATCCGACGGCTGGCAATTACGAGGCGAGCAAGAGCGCGGGCGGCGCTCCGGCGGCCGTTGTGGTTCCCGCGGTCGTGGCTCCGGCGGTTCCGGCGGCTTCGCTCGATGCGGCGGCTGCGGCCGTCGAGGCGGCAGCGATCGCGAAGAGCAAGACCGAGTTCGAGGGATGGCCGATGGACGTGAACGCGGCCCCTCGGAAGTCCAAGGTCCATTTCGGCAAAGATCCGAAGCGCGCCTAAGACACGCGCTATGCCCGGCGAGGCGACCTCCCACGCGTTGATCTTCGATCGAGTCCTGAAGGCGATCGACGCGGCGGGGGTGTGTTCGGACGAGGAAATCGAGATCTCAATTCGCGTCGGGAAAGAGATCAAACCTCTTTCCGCATCGACGCAAGAGATCCTCAGCAAAGCGATCAAGGTCGTTCGGAAAGACGTCTCCGAGGAAGAGCGCTACGTTTTGGGGATTGTGCTTGAACCCCTGAAAGAGATGGGCACGAACGATGTTCAGCAGGACACCTATTCCGCCGCAGAGGTACGCAAGGCTTGTTACCTCTGGATGGAGAAGTACGGCACTCTAGGACTACAGCATCAAATCGCACTGAGTGGTCAGGTAAAGGTGTTGGAGAATTGGATCGCGCCCGACGATTGCGTAATCGGCGGACAGCAGGTTGTCAAAGGCACGTGGTTGATGGGTGTGAGGGTCGTCGATGACAATCTTTGGCAAGCCGTCAAAGACGGGACGTTGACGGGATTTTCAATCGGCGGCAAGGCGCAACGAGTGCCGGTAACCGACTAACCACTTGACCGCTTGCTGTATAAGGCGGACACTTAGAAAGCAATAATCATGCCGGCCAAGATCAAGAAGACCCGTATCAGCAAGGCAGCTACTGCCGTGGAAGCGCTCGTAGCTCCCGCGGCGGCGCCTACCGTGTTCGAGCTGAGCAATATGCAAGTCGAAGAGGTCTCGATCGTGGATCGTCCGGCCAACGAGCGGAAGTTTCTTCTTCGAAAGAAGAAGGAAGAAGAGGCCAAGAAGGCAGCGGAAGCGGCGAAGTCCGCGGGTGCTCCGGCAGACGGTCTCATCGTTGAGGACGGCGAAGGGATCGATCTCGTTGCGGCCCAGAAAGCTGCCGACGAGCTGAAAGCCAAGGACGCCGAAGCCAAGGCGAAAGACGACGCGGAGAAGGCGGCCAAGGCGGCAGCGCCTGCGGCGGCTCCGGTTCCGGTTCCTGCGCCTGCTCTCGCCCCGGCGGTGGAGTCAGCAGTGAAAGCAACGGTTCCTGCGGTAGCTCCAGCGGCCGAGATCGTTACCGATCCGACGGCGGCCCTGAATGAACTGGTCACGGCGACGAAAGCGGACATTACTGTTTCGACCCCGTCCGGTGACGTGACGGTGACCGTCGATGATACGCCTGTTGCGGTTCCGCCGGCGCCGCAGGCATTGATCGACAAGGTTAAGGCGGCGACTCTCGCCGGCATCGACGCGATCGCGGCGCGGCTCGCCAAGTTCCGCTCCGACGTCGATACAGGATCGATCAGTTCCTACAACGACAGCGGGCGAAGCGAAGCACTTTGGGGTCACGTCTATTATCTCAAGTCGATGTTGGAAGCGCTTTACGACATCGGCGGCCCTAGCTGGGAAATCGAGTCGGCAGTCGATGCGGCGCAAGACGTCGACAAGTCCGCCGACGTCAACAAGGCCCACAAAGCGATCAACGCCGCACGGGTGAAGAAGTTTGCGGCGGTTCACAAATGCATGACTTATGCGATGAAGGATTTCAGCGGCATCTTGAAGGAACTGAGCCAAGATCCCGAGGAGTCAAACGATCTGCCTGCGGACCCTGCTGACGTCGCAACAGACCGCGTTGGTAAGAGCGCAACTCCCGCGCCGGTCGTTGCGCCGGTCGTTGTTCCGGCTCCCGCGGTTATCTCGCCCGAGATCCTTTCCCAGATCACCGAGTTGAACAAGTCCGTCAACTCGTTGAAGACCCTCGTTGCAACGCAGGCGGCGGAGATTGCGAAGGCTCGCAACACTCTGAACGGCAGCAATGTGCAACCGGAAGACGAATTGCTAGCAACAACCGTGCCAGGTTGTGATACAGTTATCTGGCCTGCTGATATTGCCGCAAAGCCATCAATGAAACGGCCGCGGTTTTAATCTGCCCCCTAAACACCACCCCTCGGAGAAATCAACAGATGCTCAGCAATGAAACCCTGATTCAGAAAGCCGACCTCGCGCTTTCCGATCTGACGTCGGGCGGCGGTCTGCTTCAGCCTGCGCAGGCGTTGAACTTCATGCGCATCCTGATCGACGAGGCAGTGCTGTTGAAGCAGGCGACGGTCGTTGCGATGCGGTCGCCCATCCAGCTGATCGAGAAGATCCGCTTTGCGTCGCGCATCCTGCGCAACGGCGCCGAGGCGCAACCGCTGTCGATTGGCGATCGCGCCAAGCCGACCCTCGGCAAGGTGCAGCTGTCGGCGAACCTCTTCAAGGCTGAGGTCCGTCTGGACAACGAGATCCTGGAGGATTCGATCGAGCGCGGCGAGCTGCGGCAGACGATCATGCAGCTCATGGCCGAGCGTATCGCCGTGGACATGGATGAAATTCTTGTCCAGGGTGACACCGCGTCGAGTGATACTTTCCTGGCGACCTTCAATGGTCTGCTGAAGCAGGTGAGTTCCAACGTGTTCGACAACGCCGATGCGCACCTGACGCGCACGACTCTGAAGAACATGCTCAAGGTGATGCCGACGCCGTTCCTGCGAAACAAGAAGGCGCTTCGCTTCCTGACCTCGATCGACGGCGAGACCGATTACCGCGATTCGCTCGCGGATCGCGCGACTGCGAACGTCGGCGACAAGTTCGTTATGGAAGATGCCCCGGCGATGTATTCGGGCGTCCCCCTCTCGGGCGTGCCGCTGTTCCCAGAGAACATCGGCACCGGCAGCCACGGCACCAACGTGGTTCTGTTGGACCCGAAGAACTACAACGTCGGCATCTGGCGAGACATCCGCGTCGAGACGGACAAGCTCGTGTCCGAGGGCGTCCTCATCATCGTCGCAACGCTCCGCTTCGATGCGAAGCTTGCGGAAGAGACCGCGACCGTCAAGGCCACGAACGTCAACGTCAGCACCTCGTAAGACCTCAATCCCAGGCAGCTGACCTCATAACCAACTTCATCGGAACAACAAGCTCACTCTTTCGGAGACAAATCAAATGCCGATCGGTACCCTCACCTCCATTGCTCAGAACGTTCTTCCCTGCGGGCCGACGTTCATCGATCGGGTTTCCCTCGTCGGCGATGCGTCCTACGTCAACGGGACGGGGACGGTCGGTCTTCAGGCGGCGCTTCAGGCGCTCCGCAAGGACAAGCGCTCGATCATCTCGGTGGAGCAGTACGGGATCAGCGGCACCAGCTCGATCAATCACTCGATGAAGTACGACCCGGCCACCGACAAGATCACGGCGATGGTTGACGCCGGCACCCCCGCGGAAGAGTCGACGGGCAGCCTCGCGGCGTTCACCTACCTGCTCAAGATCACGAGCCAGTAAGCGATCTCTGTTTTCTCCACCTCAGCCCGTCTAGGAGCTAGTTAGCGCATGGCACTCATTACCACGATCCCGCCGAACTTCGGCAAGGCAGAGACGCCCGGCGACGGTAAGATCAACGGGAACACTGTGTTGAAGGAGCTTCAGGCGGCGGTAACGATCCTGTCGTCTCCTCTGATCACCGTCCAGGCGGGCAAGAACGGCGCAGGCGCGCTCACTCTCGCGGGTACCAAGGTGGGGGATATCGTAGCGGGCGTCGCGAATCTGACGACTCCGGGCGATCTCAAATCGTCCTTCGAGACGGTGATCACCGTCGCCGGTCAGATTCAGCAGAGCGCCGCGACGAACCTCAGCGCCGCGCAGTGCCAGTTCACGATCATCCACCAGTCGTAAAGTAGGCTGGCCGTGGCAATCACGCTGACGCCCCTACCGCCAAATTTTGGCAAAGCGGAGACTCCCGGCGACGGTAAAGTAAACCTCGCCAAGATTCTGGCCGAGCTGCAAGCCAGCATATTGGCCACCTCGCAAGAGGCGGTTATGCGTCAGGCGCGCGGCGTCCTGGGTGAGACGTTCAACGTGGCGGCGTGCGTGGGATCGCTGGCTATGGTTAGCGGCGTAGTCTATTACAACGCGTTGCCTTTGTTGGCTGGTCAGACGATTACCAATCTGACTCTCTTTGTGCAGGCTGCCGGCGTCAGTCTGACGCTATCGAAACTCGGACTCTACGACGCAAGCTTGAACCGGTTGGCATTGTCCGCCGATCAAGGAACAGCATGGCAATCCGTAGGCAACAAGACCGCGCCTATGATCACACCATACATCGTTCCGGCGAGCGGATTGTATTATGCAGCCGCGTTCGCCACGGGCGCGTCGACGATGCCGTCAGTCACCCGGGGAAGTAGCGGTTCTATCGCTGACGGCGGCGCGCTAGGATCAGGGGCCAAGATGTTCGGGTCCCAGACGGCTCAGACAGATCTTCCGACCACGGGTGTAATGACCACGTCCATCGCGGCCACTCAGTTCATGATGTGGGTAGCCGCGTCTTAAGGTAGGTTAGTAATTCGTTCAGGCCCGGTTTGCTTAATGCAACCGGGCCTTTCGTTTATGGTTGCGACGGACAGACGGAAAAACATATAATTAAGCGTCACCTTAATTTGTATGTTTCTCCTTGGAGGTCTAACCTATGCCCGCAGCGACGAAGACGAAGAAGCCCGCAACGACCACGCGCCGAGCGCCCGTGCCGAGCGCCCGCGCCGCCGCACCCGCACCGCGCCGAGCGTCCGCGCAAGACATCATCTGCGTCCGGATCAAGCGCTACAACCCCAAGCGCGGCCACAAGATGCAACGTTACATGGTGTTCGGCTACAAGTTCTTGGAAGAGAACAACTGGTACAAGGTGCCGGCGACAATCACTTATCTGGGTCAAAAGAAGGATCTCCGCGAGTACCTGGAGAACGTTCGCCAGGACAACGAAGATCCGGAAAGTCCGATGGCGTTCGATGTCTGCACCGTCGCCGAGATGCAGCGGATCAACCAGCGCGAGCGCGAGATCGAGGAGCGCAAGCAATACAATCTGCGCCGCACGGGCGATCCTGTGGACATGACGCGTTCCAGTCGGCGCGACAGCGAGCGCGGCGATCTGACCCTGGATGACATCAACTACAGCGCTGGCCGGCGGAAGTTTCCGCGCTCGATGAGGAGCGCTGCCGAAGAGGAGTCGTAAGCAAAGACGCGTTCCTACGTGGTAAAATAGGGGCGCAATGCTGTCTGTAACGCAAGCCGTAGGCGCGACCGCAACCAATCAAGCGTTGGTTCTGTACGTTGCGGACGCCTACGGTTTGCTGTCCGAAATCTCGGCAGCAAGCTACCAGATCTTCGACGCGACCGGCGCGCAGGTGTTTCCGGTCGGTGGACGCCAAAGCCTGGACGTCACCAACGGGTTGCCGATCGGCAATCGTCTAGGTCCGGGGCGTTTCGTCGCGACGTGGACGCCGGGCGTTGCGCCTGTAGGACAGTATTCGATTACGTGGTTCTTCACGCGTGTCGGAGGCTCGGAGGAAAGCTTCTCCGAGGAGATCGAAGTAGTCGCTAAGGCGTATAGCGGCCCAAACTACTGCACCGTCTACGACCTGCGCGCGGAGGGGATGACGACCCAGAGACTGAACGACGCCGCTTGTCAGACAGCGATCGTCCGTGCGTCTCGTTATATCGAGATGTTCACCGGTCGGACATTCGGCGCCAGGTTCAAAACCATCGACGTCGACGGTTCAGGCGGGCGAGCGGTTCAGTTCGCAGAACCGATCATAGGGATCGATTCGCTGTTTCTGAGTTTCGTCACCAACTTCACAGCCCAAGATCTGTTGGTCCCGAGTGCGGCTCTGAAAGTCTACAACCGCCATTTAACGCAGGGATTACTCGATCCGGACGACAGAGAGAATCCGAAGATCGAATTCATCCATGGTGCTGATCTTGCTGGCGTGAACTACTACGAGAGCGGCACAGGTTATGTTCTCTATCAGCTCATGTTCCCTAACGGCAAGCAGAACCTACGGGTGAGCGCGGTCTGGGGATACACCGATCGGAATCCTTCGGCGTCCCCGGGCGCGGGAGCAGGAGTCGTGCCGGAGATGCTCCGCGAGGCGGCAAAACTTCTAGTGTTCCGGAACCTGCCTCTCATGGCCACAGGGCTTCGCACGGGTGGTCAGCAGGGCTCGCGCATCATCTCCGAGAGCACGCGCGACCAAAGCGTCATGTATGCGTCAAACCTCATGGTCAAAGGAGCTTTCACAGGCGATCCGGAGATTGATCAGATTCTGGCGGCTTACTGTCGGACTCCTCAGTTTGGGGCTGCGTAATGGCCTACAGGGGCCGCCTAATTTTTCCCTTCGTCGTTGAGATCGCGCCTTGGGATATCGTCGCCAGCGCGGGCGGATATGACGAGGATTTCCGCGAACGTGTCGTGCTTCCCACGAGCGATCGCGTAGGCGACGGAAAACGCGTCGAGGGCGCGACCTATCAGATTCAAGGACAGTTCGCGAGCACTGACACGTTTCGTCGTCTACAGATGGCTGCGACCGGCAATCTGGACAATAGCGGCTTTCGGATCTTGTTCCACTTCGCTGATTTGGAGGCGCAAAATTTGGTAGAGTCAACGACCGGAACGGCGTTGATTAAAGTCGGTGATCGACTGAATGCTGTCTACGGACTTGACGGAACTTTAGTGCAGGCGATTCCAGCTAGCGCAATGGTTGTCATCACCGAGGCACTACCGATCTTCGGTTTGAACAGTATGCGCAACCTCTTGGAGTGTACGTTCAAGTCGCGCGACGCGGGGCAGTAACATGGCGATCCTGACCGGATCAGCTAAGGCCACTTACGGAAAGTGGAACGAGGTTTTCAAGACGCTAGGCAGCGCGCCCCGTGATCTAGCGGAGGCGAAGAAGAAAGCGCTTCTTCAAGAGGCGCAGTTTCTGCGGACGAAAATTCTGGAAGGTCTGCGGGAGCAGGCGCCCGGCGGATCCAAGTTCGTTCCGCTGTCGCCGCAGACGCTAGCGATCCGGAAGTTCCTAGGGTTCAAGGGAACCAAAGCGTTGTTGAAGCGAGGCGACCTGAGAAATGCGATTGCGGTTCTAGACCTCGGTCAGACGATCTTCATCGGCGTGCCGCGCACAGCGAAGGGAAGCACAGGTCAGAATCTCGTCGACGTCGCGGCGATCAACGAGTACGGCGGTAAGCCTCAGGTGATCAAGATAACTCCTAAGATGTCGGCGCTTCTTCACGCCGCGTTTCGTGCGGCGGGTCTGCCGAAGAAAGATCCGCATAGGTCGGTAACCGGAATCATCGTCGTGCAGATTCCTGCGCGGCCGTTCATTCGTCCTGTGATGGAGAAGTTCGGCGAAGCAAAGATGGTTGAAAAGCGCATGGCCGAGCGGATGCAAAAGCTCATGAAGGGAAAAGGCGTATGGGTCGCCGCGGACAAGGCCAAATAGAAATTTTAAGACCTCTCAACGACACCTGATCCCGCTACAATGATCGTCCCCTAATGAGCATTCAACTAGCCGACGGCGCGTCCATGTCCGCGTTCGCTGCGGACATCATGCAACAGAAATATTCACACGACCTCGGCGGCGTGCCGGAGACATGGGAGCAGATCGCGGATCGCGTTCCCGAGCACGTGCTTGCCGCAGTCAATGCGGATCGCTCGTTGATCGAGCGCGTGAAGCAAGCCAAGCGGAAGCGAAAACTGATGCTGGGCGGGCGCTATCTTGCGGCCACGGGGCTGCCGCTCCACCAGGTTCAGAACTGCGTCTTGAATCGCGTCCACGATTCGCGCGAAGGTTGGGCGGACCACCTCTATAAGGCGGCAATGGCACTCATGACGGGTGCAGGGCTCGGAGTGGTTTACAGCGATTTGCGTCCTGAGGGAACTCCGATCCGAAAGACTCGCGGAACCGCGAGCGGACCGATCGCGCTCATGCAGATCACGAACGAGGGTAGCCGTGGATTTCGTCAAGGAGGCGATAGGCGCGGAGCGATTTGGGCGGGCCTCCATTGGTGGCACGGAGATATCGGTAAGTTCATCACGCTCAAGAACTGGTCCGAGGAAGTGAAGGCGCTCAAGGCTAAGGACTTCAACTTTCCTGCGCCGATGGACGGGACGAATATCAGCAGTATCTTAGACACGGAGTTCTTTCGCGCATACCATAATAGCGAGCACCCGTTACACGCGTTCGCATATGACGTGTATTGGGCAGTCGTCAAGCAGATGTTGAAGACCGGGGAGCCCGGATTTTCGATCGACTGCGGCGCGAACGAGGGAGAGAACCTCCGCAATGCTTGCACCGAGATCACGAGCTACGACGATTCAGATATCTGCAATCTAGGATCGATCAACATGGCGCGCGTGGGCTCTATTGAAGAATTCAGTGAGCTAGTGGAAATAGGAATCGCCACGCTCCTCGCTGGTACCGTCTATAGCGATGTCCCTTACGCCAAGGTCGATCAGATCCGCACCAAGAACCGGCGGCTAGGTCTCGGTCTCATGGGGCTCCACGAATGGCTCTTGAAACGCGGCAAGAAGTACGGCCCTGATGTGGAGCTTCAAAGGTACTTGGAGATCTACGCGCGAAGCGGCGAGGTAGCGGAACGCTACGCGCGTAAATGGGGCCTGTCCGTCCCGATCAAGACCCGGGCGATCGCGCCCAACGGCACGATCGGGATCGTGGCGGAAACCACCACGGGTATAGAGCCGATCTTCTGTGTGGCCTACAAGCGCCGGTATTTGGTTGGCGACACATGGAAGTATCAGTATGTGGTCGATCCTTGCGCCAAGAGATTGATCGAGTCCGGTGTAAAACCCGAAGCGATCGAAGATGCGTATTCGATCGACGTCGAGCGTAGGCTAGAGTTTCAAGCGTGGGTTCAACAATACGTTGACCACGCGATTTCATCGACGATCAACCTTCCGGCGTGGGGCACGGAAAAGAACAACGAGAGCATAGTTAGGCCGTTCGGTGAAATGCTCATGAAGTATCTGCCTAAGCTCCGCGGGATCACCTGCTATCCGGACGGGGCGCGAGGAGGGCAGCCGTTGACGCCGGTCAGCTACGAGACCGCAATCAGCCACGTCGGTGAAGTATTCGAGGAGCAACTAGACGTGTGCGACCGTTTCAAGGTCGGTGGTTGTGGCTAGGTACGGTTTTTGCTAACAGACGTTCGTTAGAGCCTGTTATACTTTGGTCGTGGATTTGCATGGCGGCGCCGAATAAGCGCCGTCAAACAACCAAAACCGAAGGAATCTAATGGCTCTGACAATCTCGACTGCGTCCAAGAACCTCGGGCTCAATGCCCAGTTGGACGTGTTGAACGGCGGATTTCTCGACATCTACAGCGGCACGCGCCCGGCAACCCCCGACACCGCTCTGTCGGGTAACACGCTGCTGGCGTCGCTGCCGCTCAACGCAACTGCGTTTGCCGCTGCGTCCGGCGGTACCAAGACCGCGAACGCGATCACCTCGGACAGCTCAGCGGATGCGACCGGGACGGCAACGTTCTTCCGCGCGTTCAAATCGGATCACACGACGGCAGTGATTGACGGAACGGTCGGCACGTCTGGCACGGACGCGATCATCAACTCCACTTCGATCGTGTCCGGTACGACCGTTTCGTGTTCTTCGTGTGTGATCACCGCGGGCGGCTAATCGAGCTTCTTAACCATAAACCTGACCTAGGAGAGAAACATGTCTCGCGAATACGTTCTTTCGGCCGGCGGTTTGACCCTGGCGAACCAGGCTGTCACCCTCGCGTTCTTGAACCCGGCGGCCGGTCCCGGTCCGTCGATCGAGATCTTGCGTTGTTGGGCGTCGCAGTCCGGCAGCACCACGAGCGCTCAGCAGCGCGTCCAGCTGGTCACGCAGGTGACTGCGTTTCCGACTCTGACCAGCAAGACCCCGGAAAAGACCAAGCTGGGCGATCCGGTTTCGTCGATCACCGGCGGCACCGCGGGCGCGGCCGGTACCTCGGGCGTGAACGCGTCGGCCGAAGGCGCGGGCACCAAGACCGTCAAACTGGAAGATGCGTTCAACGTTTTGAACGGTTGGCTCTGGCTGCCCGGTCCGGCGGAAACGATCATCTTGCAGGCGGGTTCCGCGTCGGGCTTCGGGCTCTTCCTGCCGGTGGCGCCAGGCTCCCTGACCAACTGGCAATGCGGCATCGTTTTCCGTGAGCTTGGGTAAGACCTAGTCTCGGCGGAGATTCCGCCAGCGGAGTCTTTGAAACGCCGGGCTGCGTAGGCAGACCCGGCGTTTTGTTTTTGGATATAGCCATGTCTATGACGCCAACAGCCGAAATCACCAAGCTACCGCGAGCCGGGCAGGCGACCAATAACAGGTAATTATGGCCGTCGTCGTAACATTCAAAGTCGGCGCATCAAACGGTAACTTAGCCGCGAACGGTTCTGTTACCGCTACAGGTTTGAACACCTCTGGCGCGTCGATGATCATGATCTCGGCGTCGGTCGGGAATAACTCCAGTAGCACCGTATCCGGCGTTACAGTAGGCGGAAGCGCAGCGACACTGGGTTTCCGTCAGGTGTTGCCTGATGGGTTCTCACACGTAGAGACGTGGTGGTTTTGGTCTGCCGCTGCGCTTACCGCGGCAAGCGTCGTTGCCACGTTTGCCAACTCGGCAGGCGCCGGAACCAACATCGATATTTGTGAGGCAACAGGAACCGACGCTAGTTCGATAGGAAACAGCAACGGAGCCAACGGTAGTAGCGGCACGAGCGCGGCCGGCGTCGTCTGCAGCGCGACCGGTTCCGTTATGTATGGTAGCTCGTTGAACTTCGGAAGCAGCGGCACCGAAGCGGCCGGCGCCAACACTACGTTACTCAACGCGCAGAACGATGGCGCGGGCGATTTCGCGGCCTCCTCGTTCAACAACCAGGCTACGACCAGCGGCACCACATACACGGTCACGACGACACACACAACAGGCCAGTGGGGTATGGCCGTCGTCGAGATCAAGCCGGCGTCAGGCGGCGGCGGAGCCACTCAACCGCCTCCGCCGCGCTTCCAAGTGCCGCGATGGCCTGAGGCTGTAACACCTATCAATATGCGGATCGGGATCGCAGCGATCCTGGCCACGGCAGCTGTAGCGAGTGTGCCTCCTCCGTCTCGGCAACAGGCGCCGAACTTTCTACCGGCGCCGTCTGTTCCAATACAGCCGCGCCCTTGGGTGGCGGCGTTTGTACCGGCTCCGGCTGCGCCCAACGCGCCCCTTCCAAACGACATCAACAATCGGAAGCGGCCGTCGCTATGGCCGGTCAGTGAGTGGATCGTAAGACAACCTACACCGAAGATAATCCCACCGTCGTTCACATCTAAGTATCCGATCTCGCGATCGGGTATGAAGATGTTCGACGCGCAGGGCTTCCCGTTCCGCATCAAGGGCCGTACTGCATGGGGCGTCATCACACTCGGCGCGGCAGATCTGGCCGAATTCCTTGATGACACTGTGTCGCACGGGTACAACGCGATCGAGTGTCAGATGCCAGATCGGCTCGTTGATATCTTCAACATGCCGAAGGACGGCGGCGGCAATCTACCGTTCAACAACACCGTTGCGGGTGGTACATGGAACGGGACATTCCCCAACAACACAAGCAGCTCTAATCCCGATCTGACGACGCCGAACACGGCATTTTGGGCCAACGTCGATGCCGTCGTCAATGCGTGTTATACGCGCAACCTACTCTGTTTGTTCTTCCCTGCGTATCTCGGTATAGGAGGTAGCGAGGGCTGGAAGGACATACTCACAGCGAACGGAAGCACGAAGAGCCAGGCGTACGGCGCTTTCGTAGCGGCCCGTTATGCGGGCTTTCCCAATATCGTCTGGATGACCGCGGGCGATACCGCGTCCGGATTCACGGAAGAATCCGATCTGATCACAGGTATCACGTCCGTCGGCAGCCAAGCATCGGGGCCCAACTTCTCAGCGGAGCGCAACGGCGGCTCGATTTCCTCCGATGGCTCGGGAGTTCTTGGCACAACGATGACCCTGAACGGCGCTTATGATTGGGCGACGGTCATCACACAATGTCAACGCGCGTATACGTTCGGCGCCAGCACGAGGGCGATCCCGGCATTTCTCCTTGAGGAGCCTTACGACGAGGAGGGCACCGACGGGACGGGCGTCAATACAACCTTCGCAACACAGCCGACCCGTCGCTACGAGTGGTGGGGCTGGCTCAATACGATTGGCGGGTATGTCGCGGGCAACGGTTACATTTGGCGCTTCGCTCCGTCGGGAACACCGCTTGCCACTGACAACTGGAAAAATCACAAGAACACGCAGGCGACGCAGGATCTAGGTCGCCTCAACGCGTTCATTGAGCTTTGGTCGAACACTAACGACCTCGTGCCTGGTGGGCTCGGGGGTATGCGATCGCTTGTGGTGAGCGGCGCAGGAACCATCGACACCAGCAATTTCAACTGCGCCGCGCAGACCACTGCGGGTGACCTGTTGATCGCCTATGTCTCGCCCGGCGGCGCCTCGACTATTCAGATCGACATGCGCTCCATGGCGGGGCGGCCGATCAAGGCGCGGTGGTGGGATCCGACCGCGGCGACCTTCACAACCAACGGCAGCGCCGCAGGCACGTTCACCCTTTCTAATAGCGCCTCCGCGCAGTCATTCACCACGCCAGGCACCAACAGCGCGGGAGATAATGACTGGGTCCTAGTGATGGAGGCGCAGGCGGCAACGCCTGATAGCATCCTCCCAGGTCCTCTGCAGGATCAGACGAATAGTGCATGGTTCTTGCCGACGCAACAGGCCCCGCAACGCAGGGCGACGATCGCCGCGATCATAGCTCAACAGTCATCTTCGCTTACGATTGCTGCGACAGTTCCCGCGCCGACCTCCGCGATCACTCTCGTTGAGGATTTCGACATGACGATTGCGGCGACGGTTCCCGCGCCGACCTCCGCGATCACTCTTACTGAAACGTTCGCGATGACGGTTGCGGCGACTGTCCCCGCGCCGACGTCCGCCATTTCGTTCCAAGGCCCCGTCCAACTCATCGCGCAACGAGCACAACGACCCGCCTTCTTCGGGTGGGACGTCAGCGCCGTGGTTCAGCCTCGGAGTGGTATCGCGGCGGTTCTTCCGTTGCCGATCACCGGAACGATCGCAGCGACTGTCTCCGCGCCGACCTCCGCGATCACTCTTACTGAAACGTTCGCGATGACGGTTGCGGCGACTGTCCCCGCGCCGATCTCCGCGATCACTCTTGTCGAAGACTTCGACATGACGATCGGTGCGACGGTTCCGGCGCCGACCTCTGCGATTACCCTTCAAGGTCCCGTTCAGCTGATCGCGTCCCGAGCGCAACGACCGGCATTCTTTGGGTGGGATACTGGTGCGGCGGTTCAGCGGCGCAGCAGTATCGCGGCGGTTCTACCTTTACCTATCACCGGAACGATTACGGCGACCGTCCCCGCGCCGACGTCCGTGATCGCGCTCAATACTCCTGTAACGTCGTTCACTTTCGACGTCGCAGGTACGGTGCCCGCCCCAACGGCCGCGCTAGCTACGAATGAGACGCCGTCCGTGTCGGTCGCTGGCACTGTGCCGGCTCCGACGGCGGCGCTCGCGTTGGCGGAGGTCTTCACGGCTTCGATCGCTGGTACGGTGCCGGCCCCGACGGCGGCGCTTGCGCTGGCGGAAGCATTCTCTATGTCGGTCGCAGGTACGGTGCCGGCCCCGACGGCGGCGCTTGCGCTGGCGGAAGCATTCTCCATGTCGGTCGCAGGTACGGTGCCGGCCCCGACGGCGGCGCTCGCGCTGGCGGAGGTCTTCACGGCTTCGATCGCCGGTACGGTGCCGGCCCCTACGGCGGCGCTAGCGTTCGGCGGAATTTCCAATGTATCGGTGGGCGCGACCGTACCGGTACCGACGTCGGCGATTGCGATGGATGAAACGTTGAGTGTGAGTGTGGTGGCGACGGTCCCGGCCCCCCTGTCGGCGATGACGTTAAATAGTCAGTCGGCCAATCCCACTTTGACGTCCGTCACTCCCGCCGAGATCTTTACCGGCGGCATGTTGGTGACTCTCAGCGGAACCAACTTCCAGACTCCATATCCGATCCCGGAGTCGAATGGAGTTCTCCCGGATCCGCTTCCGACGGTACAAGTTTTGTTTGACGGCGTGCAGGGTGATGACGTCCAAGTGTATTCCGGAACCAAGCTCACGGTCGTAGCGCCGGCCCATGACCCGGCCACGGTCTCGGTTACGGTCAACAACCTAGATCAGAACGGGGACCCGGTCCCTGGTGAGACCTTCACCCTACCGAACGCAGTCACCTACAAGCGGGCGGATCTGTCTGTTTCGGCGGATTTCACACGTGTGAACAAAACGCTGATTCGTCTTCTAAAACAGCAAGTGATCGCCAACGTGTCTATGGCTACGTCCGTAGATTATTCGGACCAAGCCGGTAACCCTTTGAAAGTGTCGGCCGTGGCGTCTGTGCCGGCGGTAACGATTTCTCCGCCAAGCACGCGACTCCGATACGGCGAATATGCTGAGGATGCGGATCGCAACGAGGAGAATATCGGAGTCAACTTCAATCGGCGAAGTACGTTCCGCACGATTGATATCACGTGGCAGATCCGGATCTTTGATGACAACGAAATCCGCGCGTTGAACCTTCTGGCGCTCCTCCATCAGGTTCTTAAGGACAACGTGTTGTTGAGCATGGATCGCGATCCTGCGGATCTGTCAAAAGGCAAAGTTCAGTACGAGCTTTATCCGAATGGCGAATTCAATTTCGCTGATTCCCCCAACAACTCCAACCTGTTCGTTGCCTCAGGCGCCGTGACGCTTTACGGGTATTGGTTCGAGGATATCGCTTCGTTCCCTGAACAGGCGGTGGTCGAGAAGGGCGTCCAAGCCGAGACAATTGAAGTCACAACGGGCGCCTTTCGGCCGTAAATGCCTTGTGTCGCGTGTTTGCGGCATGGCATAATGCTTGCAGGCCCATGATCAGAGTCATCAACGTAACGAAGCGTATGCAGGTGTTCAACCTTCCGCACAACGTGATGTGCTCCAAGGACAAGTGCAGTTGTGCAACGCACGTGCACCGTCAAAGCAGCCACAACCCGAAGACTGGCGACGTCGGTTATCGGGACTTGGAACGGAAGCTGAGCGGGTCGGCACACATCCTGCCCGGCGAGTCCGCGGATCTGCCCGATGCGGCCGAGAAGGCGCCGGAGATCGCTTCCGCGAAGTCTCGCGGCGATGTCCGGATCGAGAAGGTCACCGCGTCCGCGGCTGCCGCCTAAACGCCTAGGGAGACGTCATGCCGAATAATCAACTACTCGCTTCAAAGATCGTTGTTCAAGAGGAGTCGCCATCCCTTCGCTCCATTCCCACGCTCGACACGTCAATCATGGCGATGGTCGGGATCACGCAGAAAGGTCCGGTCAACGTCGCCACGTTGACGCAGTCTTTCGCGCAGTGGGTTGCCGTCTTTGGGACCTACATTTCCGGTTCGGACATGGCCGCAGCGGCGGAAGGGTTTTTCGAGAACGGCGGGACGAATCTTTGGACGGTGCGCGTAGTTCACTACGCCGATATCACCGTCGCAACGCCGTCGTCAGCCAAGGCGACGATTGCGATTCCGAATGCCACTCCCGTCACCACGTTGACGGCGAATGGCAAGTACGACGGCACCTATGCCAATGGTTACAAGATCGTGATCGCTGCCGCGACTTCGGGCACTGCTGCGGAGTTCAATCTCCAGCTTCAGGATTCGACCGGTCTGGTTCTGGAGACCTATCCGAATTTGACGATGGACGCGACCGCGCCGCGGTACGCACTGACGATCGTCAACGACCCGGTCAACGGTTCGACGCGTATTGCGCTGGTGGACGCTGGCGTGGTTGGCACCACGACTCAACGGCGTCCGGCGAATGCGACGCTTTCTCCCATGGCGTCGGGCGCGGACGGTCTCGGTTCGATCTCGGATACCGACTACGTCGGTAGTTCGGCGAGTTCGACCGGGCTCCGAGCGCTGGACATCGTCGACGATCTGACCATGCTGGCTGTGCCCGGTATCGCGACGAGCGCGGTTCACAACGCGATGTTGACCTATTGCGAGGTCACGCGCGTGGGCCAGGTGTTCGCCATCCTGGATCCGCCCGCGAACAACACCGCGTCCCAGATCGTCACCTACGTCAGCAGCACGGCGGCGATCGAAGGACTGTCGGAGTTAGGCGCGATGTACTGGCCGCGAATCCAGATCTTGAATCCGAATACCACGCTCTACGGCACGGCGGCCAACATCACCGTTCCCCCGTCGGGACACATCGCCGGCATGATCGCGCGCAACGACAACGCCAAGGTTGGCGGGGTATGGACGACGCCGGCAGGGACCGAGGAAGGGATCTTGTTCGGGTGTCTCGGTTTCGAGACGACCGAGGTTCTCAAGGAAGAGGTTCGGGACATCGTGTTCCCGCAGAACATCAACCCGATCACGACTATGAAGACTTTCCCGCGCTACGTCGACGGCGCGCGGAATCTCAAGACCACGGGCAATTGGCCGAGTGTGGCGCAGCGCCGTGGCGTCTCCTTCGTCGAGCGCTCGATCAAGCTCGGGCTGCAATTCGGTCGCCACAAGAACAACACGCCTTCGCTCCGTGCGACGCTCGCGCGGACGTGCAAGGCGTTCCTCCGCACGCAGATGGACGTGGGCGCCTTCGCTTCCACGGATCCGGACAAGGCGTTTTTCGTCGACTTCGGTGACCGACTCAACCAGGCCGGAAGCAACGTCGTCACCGGAAGGATCGGTCTCGCTACCGTGCGACCGTCGGAATACATCGTCTTGAAGTTCTCGCAAGACACCCGGGCGATCGACTCCTCGACGTAAACCAGAGCTTAGGAGACAAGTCACATGGCCGTTATCGCAACGCCCCGCATCTTCGACAAGAAGTTTGCATTTCGGATCGAGATCGACGGATTCGGTTCCGCCGGGTTCATGAAGGCATCCGGTCTCGAAGCCGAAGTAGCGGAGATCAAGCAGTACGAGGGAGGCGCCCTAACGCCGAACAAGTCGTTCGGTCGTGTCGATTTCAAGGACATCACCTTGGAGCGCGGAGCCACGCGCCTGGACTTCGACATGTACGGGTGGTTTCTGCAGGTCGTGAACGCGGGCGCGAACACAGGAGTCAGCGAGCTGATCGCGAAGCGTCACGCGGATCTGATCCAGATGGACCGCACCGGCTCGATCATCAAGCGTTGGACGATCTTCAACGCCTGGCCGAAGTCGTTCACCGCGGGCGACTGGGACAACAACGCCGACGAGAACGTGATCGAAAAGCTCGTGCTCGCCTACGATTACTTCGTCCCCACCCTGCTCTAAGTAGTTCTTCACCGTCGGTGGCGACGGTGATAGAATTATTTTTATGAGCACAACCGTTGTCTGTCCGTCCGGCGCGTCCGTTGTCGTGCGAAGTATGCGCGGCAAGGAGCTGAAGGTCTTGTCCGATCGCAAGGCGCTGAAGGACGGTAGCTTTCTCGAACGGATCTTCGACGCGTGCGTCGAGAAGGTGATAGATCCAGGACCGTACAAACAGCGCGAAGACGGTCTGTTGAATTGGGACGACGTGCTGAGCGGAGATCGGACGTTCCTGATCATCCAGATTCGTGTTGCGACTTTCGGTAACGATCTGTCGTTCTCCGCGGTATGCGTCGAAAGGTGCGAAAAGAAAAGTGGTTATTCCGTTGATTTGACGGAGCTTCCTGTCAAAACTCTTTCTCCGGACGACCTCGCCACGTTCGCGGCAGGCAATCGCATGACCACGAAATTCCCGGGCACGGGCGCCAATGTGGTCTTTCGTTTGACGACGGGGGCAGACGAAAAGCGCGTGGTGCGCCAGGCGAACAAGCAAGACGACGCAGCACTGAGCATGTTGATCCAGCGCATAGAATCGATCGAAGGCGTCGAGCGCGTCAAGACGTACCTGGAGGAAGCATCCTTGGGCGACATCATGTCTCTAGCCAAAAACATGAACAAGCGTGACTGCGGCGTCGACAACGAGATTGCGCTCCCGTGTCCGAACTGCGACGCTGTGAACAAGTTGAACGTACCGTTGGGCTTGTCTTTTCTTTTGCCGCAACAGTAGAGGGAGACTGTGGCGGCTGGGACCTGATATTCCCAGAGTTCGACATTAGAGACGTCGCGTTCGTTCTTGCGTACAAAAAGCACGGCGGCTCCGGTCTCAATGTGAATTATGAGACTGTTATGGAAATGGAGTTCGACGAAATCCGTTGGTTGCTCGACCGGCTCAACGAGGAGCGCGAGCGCGAAGCCGGCCTATACAACAAACCGTTGGGAGCCGGCGGGGTTCTGTATAGCAAGCCTGAGGAATGATATAATCAACGAGCTTTGTTGACTAGTGTCGGCCTAGGGATCCTGTTCCAAGCTCGCGATGAGGCGACAGAGGTATCCCACAAGCTCAAAGAAGCTCTGCACGGGCTACACGAACAAGCGGAGAAGACGAGCGAGGGTGTGTTCACCGCCCTAGCGAAAGGCGCGGGCGTCATAGGTGCGACTGCTACGGCGGTAGCTGGGATCGGCACTGCTGCCGCATTCGAATTCGCAGAGCATGCGGAGAGGTTTTCGTCATCATTGAAACGCGCCGGTATAGCGGCGCACGCGACGGTAGAGGAGTTGGAAGGTCTTGAGGACTTCGCTAAAGGGCGCATGCTCGATTCGATTAGCGAATCTGCGATCGATGTGGCCGAGTCGTTGAAACAGCTGGACATAGAAGGATTCAACGCCGAACAGGCAGCGCAGGCGCTAGACGGGACCATGAATCTGGTCAAGGTGTCCATGGGTGCGTTGGACTCCAGATCCGCGGCAGGAATCGTCAACGATACGTTGGGACAGTTCGGAATGCAGGCTGACGAGGCAAGCGAGTTGGTCGATAAGCTTGCGTTTTCTATGCAACACTTCGGGTTTCGCGCGGAAGAGTTGCAAGGGACCATGAGCGGTCTCGCGGCCGGAGCGCATCTTACAGGGTCATCGTTGGACGATGTATTGATCGGCGTCGGCTTGGTTAAGCAAATATTTCCTTCTGCAACTAAAAGTGCGATGGCAATGAACGTCGCCATGACTCAGCTCGCCGACGCGCACCACCAGCAACTCATTGCGAGCACGCTAGGGATCAACGTCGTGGATCAGCACACAAAGAAGCTGAGGCCATTGGTCGAGATTATGCGCGACCTCAGCGACAAAACCGCCAAAATGAGTGAAGCGCAACTTTCTCACACGTTGGAGACGATCGCGGGCGGACGGGCGGCCGGAGGGCTGTCCGCCATCATAGACGGGTTGCGTAAGGGAGTCGTTGACGAGACCGGCAAACTGTTGACCGGCGCCGCCGCGCTGGAGTTCTACCGCAAAGGCTTAAATGAGTCCGGCGGTGCGGCTAAAGAAATGTCTGAAGCTCTAGACGAAGATCTAGGCGGCGCCATTCGTGCGCTGAAAAACGCGATCAGTAACGTCGGCGTCTTGATTGGTGAACAATTCGAGGGCAAGTTTACGAACGCGGTTCATGCGGCTAATCTTGCGGTCCGCGGACTGACGCAGCTCTTCGCACAAGGCGGGTTCTCTGGCGAAGTGCTGGCCGATATGGACAAGGCAGGCAACGGAGGAATCAAGAACTTCGCGATCCAAATCTTCCTCTGGGTGAGTAGGATCGAGAACTTCTTTTCGAGCTTCAAGAAGTCCTTCGGCGAGACGTTTGAACGCTTCACACCCATCATGAAGGCGCTCGGGGACGCGTTCATGACACTGGGTCAGGCGCTCGGGATCGTGTCGCAGACCGCGGATCAGAATGCGTCCAAGTTCGACGCGTTCGGCGCCGCAGGCGAAACGGTGGGCAGCATAGTCGCGAACGTCGCCGGAATTCTTTCGGACGTGCTCTTGCGAGCCGTGCAATTGATCACCGGTGCTGTCTATGTGTTGACCGAGGCGTGGGAGGCAGTGGGGCCGGCGGTAAAGACCACGTTCCAAATTCTAAAGGGTGTCTTTGAAATCGTCGGCGCGCTGATCACTTCTGATTGGGAAGGCGTGTGGAAGGGTCTGGTTGACGTCGTGTTCGGCGCGATGAAAGGCGTGGTTCAGATCTTCGGCGGCGCAATGAAGAGCGTCACGAAGATCTTGGACGAGCTGACAGGTAATCAGTTCTCCCTGACAGCTAAGGTCGAAGCGCAAACCAAGGCATCGGTGGAAGCGATCGATCAGACCGGGACGTCACTCAAGAACCCTGGCAAGACGACTGCGGATCCAGGGTTGGCGGCGTTTGCTCGACAGGAGGCGTTCCGCCGCAAAGACAACGCCGATAGCGATGCACGTCCGTCGTTCTTAGAACCGCCTGTTCAACATATCCATACACACGTTCATATGGACGGTCAGAAAATGGCCGAGGCGTTGCACAAGGTAAAGCGTAACGACGACCAACGATCCTTCAAAGCCGGCGACGATCGCGGAGGCGTAGAGTAATGCCAACTCAGCCAGGCGAAGGATCGATCGCGACCCGTCCGCCGAAAATGTATGTGCAAGATCTGATCACTCTGGAGAAGATCGAAGCACAATTCAACCCTACTACGTTGGAGCGTGTGATCGCTGTCGAGTGGGCGCGGCTCACGATTCCGGGTCTGAGCCACCGACCTCTACAGTACAATTTCACGGACAACAGCAAGACAGTGATCGAACTGGTTTACGATGCTCAGTCGCCGGGCTGCACCGTGCCGCAGCTCTTGCACGTCGCCAACTTCATGGAGTCCATTTGCTACACCAAGCGCGGGGCTCAGAACGTCGCGGGCGGACAGCCGTCGCGCGTGTTAATCAAATGGCCTAACGTGCTGTCTTTGACGTGCGTGGTGTCGAATGTACGGGTCAAATACGAGCGCTTCAACAAGGAAGCAACACCGACGTATTCGCGCATCACAGTGGCGCTGGAAGAGATCCGAGACACGCGGTTGTTCTCGGAAGACGTCCTAGCGTCTGGCGGGCAGCGCTCGCCGTCCCCGACGCAACCCGCGTCTGCGCAGGCGGGCGATATCACGGGCGGAGGCGTAGCGTAATGCCTCCCGGGATTCATTCGCGGTTTCTGTTCTGCCAAGGTCTCACCGACGCGAACGGCAACGTGTTCCTGTCGGAGCGCGTGCCGTTCCGGTACGTGAAGGCGCCCGACAACCGCACGCACACTGTCGTCGAAGGAGACACGCTGTTCCACCTGGCGCACACATATTTCGCGCCGCTCGTCCGACCGTCACAATACTTCTGGGTGATTGCTGACTTTCAACCGGAGCCGATCCTAGATGCAAGTCTCAAGCTCGACAACGGGCGGATCCTGATCGTGCCTAGTGTCAGGATGCTCGTAGAAGAGATCCTGAACGAATCGCGCCGCGACGAGTTCAGCGCCTAAAGCGTCATGGATACCACGCGTCCCTTCTATTCGGTCAAGCTGATCCCTCCGGGCGGGAAGGGGCAGAGCCTTGATCTGACCGACAAGGTGACGGCGCTGGAATTCGAGGACGCCGAACGCAAAGCGGATCGCTTGCTCCTCAAGGTGGACAATTTCGACTTATCGGAGTTCGACAATCCCGCGTGGAGACGAGGCAACATTTTAGAATTCGTGTTCGGTTATCCGGGCCACGTGTCTCCGCCTCGACGCTGTGTGATCCGCCGGATGAAGGGCGCCCAAGTTCTCACCATCGAGGCGCACGGGTTGGCGATGGTGATGCACCAGGTGAAGAGATCCCGCACGTGGAGCAACATGACGCTGGCTGAGATCGCGCGATCGATCGCGGCGGAGTACGGCTCGGATCTAGGTGTGCCCAACGGCACGACCGCGGACAACATCAAGATCGATGAACTGCTAGACAAGAAGGTCCCGACGCGACATCAGGCAGCACAGACGGACGCGGAGTTTCTGTCCACGTTGGCGAAGCGGTATGGTCTGGAGTTCTACGTGGATGCGTCCGGAATGCACTTCAAGCGACGCAACATGCGGCAGGCTCCGGTGAAGGTACTCAATTGGTACTTCGAAGGTAACGGCGATATTCTTTCGTTCGAGATCGATAATGACCTCACGCGCAAGGCGGGAAGTCACACACTCAAGGGTAAGGATCCGCTGAGCAAGAAGGCGTTGAGTCACACCGCCGATAACACGACGACACGTGACGGGCTAGCTCCGGTTATCGAGATCATCGACAAGCGCGACGGAAGCGCGACGTTGCAAAAGCGCGTGGACGAAAGCATCGGGCACTCCAATGAGACGGCTAGTCACAACGTGCGTCACCAGGCGGAGGGTAACTATATTCAGACGCAACACACGACCGTTCACCTGAACGCGGAGATCATCGGCGATCCGGACGTGACAGGAAAGCGCGTCGTCGAGATCCGCGGGTTGGGAAAGAGACTCTCAGGAAAATACTACATCCGCGAGGCGACGCACGAGATCTCCGCCGGTAAGGTGTTCGTCACGAAGATCAAAGCCAAGACCGACGGCACGGGCGGATACGGGAACCTGAACGTCAAGTCCAAGGCGAATCCGAACAAACAGGATCCGAATAAGGACGTCATTGAAAAGATTGACGCACGCACAGGGACAAGCACGCGAACCTACCGCAAACCGGGTGACGAATGAGCGGCTTACTCTATGACCACAATGGCGATCCGCTCTATCTCGGGACCTATCACGGCACCGTCGTAGACAACGCCGACCCTAACAAGATCGCCCGCGTCAAAGTGGTCGTCCCGGGATTCATCGAGCCGTCGTCCGGGTGGGCGCTGCCGAAGGGCGGGGCTGGTTCGACCGGGGCGAAGGGTCTGGGCGGCTACGACGTACCGCCGATCGGCGCCTCCGTCGTGGTGAGCTTCCTCGCCGGCAACATCGACGCGCCTCAATATGAGGGGGCTTGGCATGGACTAGACGAGCAATTGAGCGTTGTTCCCACCGATCCCAAAGACGCGGACAAAATTAAGGTCTTCGAGTCCGCGCGGTTTCTGATCGTGTTGAACGGAGTAAGAGGATCGGAAGAACTTCTGATCAAGGACAAAACCTCGGGTGACATGATTTCGATGAAGCCCAGCGAAATGCGCGTGCAGGCCACTTCGAAAATCACTGTCAATGCGCCTAACGTGTTCTTAGGTGAAGATACCGGCTCGGAGTTCGTGGCCAAAGGGGAAACGTTGCAAACCTATTTGAATGCGCTGGCGGGTAAATTGACCGCGCACGGGCATCCTGTATCGGGCGCCGTCGCAGGCGTGTCACCTGGTTTGCTTGCGCCCGATATCGCGCCTCCGACAGTGACCGCAAGCAATACCAAGGCCAGTTAACCAAACCCGCTGTAACTGATGATACAATGCGGGTGTGGGCGCTGTCCTAACACCTGACGTCGGCTCGCCGATACTACCAACCGCTCCGGTAGTCTTTGACCTCACAGATTCCACGGAGACGCTCACCAGCATCCTGATCGCGGTTCACCACGATTCGGGCGTGGTCGAGCTGGCGCACGATGGAACCAATTTTGAACCGCTATACGCCAGCGGCTCGACGCGCGTAGTTATCACCGACGGGTATCGATACTCGTTAGTTCGTGCCGGCGGATGGACGGACACCAAAGTAGTTGTGTCTGCGTTTCCGTTCGCCGGCTCCGGCACGGGACTAATCAATTTTTCCAGCGACTTTGACGTACTAGCGGATCCTCCTGGTGAAGATGTCGCGTTGTCTGTCACAGGTGTTACCGCCGGAACCTACGGAGATTCCGCGCATGTTGCCCGAATCACAACCGATTCGAAGGGGCGTATCAGTGCGGCGGCTAGCGTCACGATCATTCTGGCGAACAACTCCGGCACGACGATCGCGAACGCCGGAAGCGGTGGAACGACAGGAACCAACGTCGCGATCATCTCCGACGTAGATAGCCGAGTAGCAACCGAAGCGACGGCGCGGGCGGCGGCGGACACCTCAGAAGCTACAGCGCGGGCGGCAGCAGATACGACGCTAACCACGAACCTGAATACCGAGATCACGAACCGGATCGCAGGGGATCTGAACGCGATCAGCGTCTCCGAAGCGTTTACCTTAGCGCAAATTGCTGCGGCTGCGACGTCGCTAGAGGCGGACGGGATTAGTACAGGTTCTGTCCAACTATCATCCCTCGCCTTTCCTGCCGTAGGGTCTGTCGTCGCTCGTGTCAAGACGGTGCGTGACTTCTTCTATCTCGACCGCACCAGCACATTGACTGCGGACGGAATCACGGTGGTCACCGCTCTAGGTGGCACGGGCCGTTGGCTCCGCATGAGGATCGCTGATCCCTTCTGGCGAACGCAGTTCTCATGGACGATCGATCCCGGTGCAGGTAATGACGAAGGATTAGGGGACGCGGGTCATCCCCTGAAAACGCGTTCTGAATTCTATAGGCGCATCGGCACTAATGCGCTTCGGGATAATACTATCACCGTCACCATTCTTAGTAGCTTGTTGGCGGGAGACACGGAAAGACCTCCCGGATTCACGTCCGACACAGCGTCAGCAGGCGGCGCGGCATTCATCAAATTCGTTGGTACGAGACGAGTTCTTTTCACAGGTACGATCGACAGCCCTAGCGGGGTCACTAACCGAAACGGCAGCACGGCGACACCAACGTCAATCAAAGTGTCTGGCTTATCGTCAACCTGGACGGCTGGCGATGGGGTGACGTCCTTTCTTGATCCCGGCGTGGTCGTCACCGACGGGACTTTGTTTGCGCGGCCCGTCCAAGACAAGGGGACCAAGACTGCGTGGGTGTCTCCTCCGATTTCGCTTAGCAATCTTGAAGGAACGTTCACGGCCGGTGCGTCGATCACAATCTACGATGTGCCTTCGTTAGGACACGATGAGTTCTGTCCGCCCGGGCACGTGGAATACACGGACCTCAAGGTGTCTGGGGGACGGTTTTTCGCGACGACTGGAACTGTGTTTCAAACCAACTGCAGCGGCGACATCATCGCGCTAGGTACGAACTACAGTAGTTCCAACGGGCGCACGGGAATCGGTACGGGGCAGAGTTTCCTAGCTCAAGGGTGTTCCGCAGCCATTTCGGGTGGGTTCCATCGCCTGATCATGCCTAACGGTACAGGGTGCCGTATCAATGTGGCGCCTACGCTGGTGGCGCTACAAGTCGAGGCGGGCGCCACTGTCGAAGGCAACACGCAGACCCCGGGCGTCACGCAGATCACAGCCGATCTGGAATTCTGCACGCCTGCTAATCTAGATTCTATTCTGTTTAACGGAATCAACGGCGGCCGACTGATCGTGGCCGGCTACACTTACGGACTCAACAACGGGACCGGCTACGGCGTCATGCTGCAAGGGCTAGGAGCCCACGCACAATTCGCCCACGTACCGCAGATCTCCGGCACGAACGGGGCTAGCGCGAACTTCCAGCTCACATCAACGGTAGTCGCGCTGTCGACGCTAGCGACGCAATCCCTGACGGACATCAACAACAACAGAATCGACGGACCAGCGGGGCCGACGTGGAATGATAATCGCAGTCAGCCGCTGGCGCATCTGGGCAGCGGCGGAACAACGCCGACGAACGCCGCGAATATCGGCGATGTATCGAGCATCGCCGCTAACGCCGCTTTCGTTGTAGTAAATAAAGCGGCCCTGATCGCGATTGATACCACGTCACTCTCAAGCGGCGGCGTGTGGCGCTGGGTGGCCAGCTACAAGGCATGGTTCTACCTCGACAAGTTCAGTTCTCTGACTGCGGACCCCGATCGTGTCATTGCCCCCACGACGGGCGGAGGCTTCTGGGTCAGGGACGAGAGCGGAGGACATCCTTTTTGGCAGGCTCAAACGACGTGGTACATCGATCCAGCAGGCACTAACAGCACCCCCGGCAACGATGAAGCCGACGGTTTGACGTCGTCGACGCCTATCAAGTCCATGGCAGAGTGGCGCCGCCGCATTCGCGGCGCAGTGTTTTTGTCGAACGTGGTGATCCATCCACTCAGTAGCTCGACGAATAACAGTGACGGGATTATGGATAGTTTCCGCACGTTCGGTGCGGCCACGGTAGTGATTATTGGTACGACTACTGTTCTGTTCTCGGGTACGTTGACGGCAGGGACCAGCGCATACGCTGGTAATAATCGCGGCGTCATTGAGGACACGTCCTTGACGAGTTGGACAGCGTCAGGAGCTATATCGACTACCGGCGGCGGGTCACGATTCATTCGTAAATTTGGCGCAGATATTCAGGCCGACATCATCTCGGATCTGGGTTCGAAGAAGGCGATGATCGGCGTAACAACGACCACTAGCGAGACGACGATCTCTCCAGTGTCTAACGCAGGGGCTACGTTCGCGGCAGGCGACGCGTACCAAGTGGTATCGCGGCTCAAGTGGCCGCGTGTCTATACGAATGGGGGTAGGGTTCAAGTTCAGTGTATGGACATTAGCGGGGCAACGTCCACGCTGTTATGGAGCACGTCCGATACCTATGTGCTTTGTGGATTTCTGACGTCGATGACCACGCTCGGGAACGTCACGTTCGTCAAATGCTTGTTTCTCTCGACCGTGGTTACCAACGACGGCGCTCCGTTCTTCGAGTCGTGCTCATTTCTAGCGACCGTGCAAATCAATTCACAATGTAATTTGAACGGGTTCACCAATGTCTTTGTGAACGCTACTCTTCAGTCCTTGCACGGTGGTCAGTTGACGGCGGGAAATGTCTTGGCGTTCGACAATACATCCACGGTGATTAGCGCGTCACGTCTGGGACAAGTAGAATTTTCCGGTGGTAGTATGGCCGGCAGCGGCAATAGTGGCAAGCTAGTGACCACAGCTTCCGGTAGTTATGTGACGTCGGCGGCGCTCATTACCGCGAGCACATCGGATCCGCTGCCGTATTCAGTTAACGGCGCTGCCTATGCTGCGCCTGTAGTGGATTCTGGCACGGGAGTGTATTCATAATGGGCTTAACACAGCATAAGAACTTTGCGGACGCTGTTGATCCACAGGATGCGACGCCGCTTCACCAGGTACAAAGTATCGCGGCTGCTGCAGCGCCGCCTCTTACCTCATCGGCACCTAGCGATGTGACTAAGGCTCCGGCAGTTGTTGGTACGGGAACGACAGCCGCGAGATTCGATCACAAACACGATGTCTCTACAGGAACGCCGACGGTCGGCGCGGTAGCGGCCGGGAACAGCGCGGCTGAGGGGACGGCTACGTCCCTTGCGCGTTCTGATCATCAACATGCCGTGGCTGTTGCGGCGGCGGTAGACGTCGGCACCGCTAATGCGGCTGGATCGGCGTCCACGCTATCGCGATCGGATCACGTTCACAACACGCCATTTTCGGCGGTCAATACGGCGCTCGGAGCGGCTAATGCGTCGATCAATGTCAACAATCAACAGATCACAGGGGCAGCCGACCCGACGACACCTCAAGGTGTCGCGACAAAAAACTATGTCGATACGCTAGCGGCTGGCTTGAAGTGGAAGAAGTCCGTTCGAGTCATTGCGACGACGGCGGGAAATCTCGCAACAGATTTTGCGGCGGGGCAAGTCGTCGACGGCGTTACGCTGATTCTCGGTGATCGTATTGCGTTGGCCGCGCAAGCTGCGGGCGCGGAAAACGGTATCTACACCGTCAACGCTTCAGGCGCTCCAACGCGTGCAACTGACGCGGATACCGGCGCGGAGCTGGTGGCGGCAACGTTCGTTAGCGAAGCCGGCACGTTGAACCATGACAAGGCGTGGGTCGTCACCAACGATACGATCACGCTCGGAACCACTGCAATTACGATCGTAAATTTTCAGGTTATCGTTGGCGCCTTGCTGGCGATTAACAACCTGAGCGATCTGACTAACGTTGTCACGGCTCGGGCCAATCTCGGTCTCGCTGCGATCGCTGCAAGCGGAAGCGCTTCGGATCTGATCACCGGAACAATTCCTCAGGCTGCGACGGCGGCCGAAACGGGAGACGTCAATAAGCCTGCGGGCAGCAGCGTGACGACTTTGGCGAATCTTCCTCAGTCAGTGTTGCTTGCGCGTACGGCGGCGCTTACCGCGTCGATGGACGTTCATGCGCAGCAGATCATCAACGCCGCAGACCCAACAACGCCCCAGGCGCTGGCAACGAAGCACTACGTGGATTCGTCCTTCTCGGGCGGTGTGCCGCTTGTGGACGGCGACAAGGGAGATATCACGGTTACCGCCGCGGGCGCGACGTGGACGATTGATCCTGCCACTGTGACGAACGCGAAGCGCGCCAACATGGCCGCCGGAACAATCAGTTCGAACTTGACCGGCGGTTCCGCCGCCCCTGCGGACAACACTCTAGCGGCAGTAAAGGCCGCACTGGCGATCGCGTTCGCAGACATCGTGGGAACGCTCCTGGCCGCGCAGTTTCCCGCGCTCACGGGTGACGTAACTTCGATCGCCGGCTCACTCGCTACGACGTTGGCGAATCTTCCGCAAACCGTTCTACTCGCGCGAACCGCTGCCCTCACGGCTGCGATGGATGTTCATGGCCAGCAGATCACCGGGCTGGCGGACCCGACGACGGCGCAGGGTGCTGCGACCAAGGCGTATGTTGATGCGGCGCTAGCTGGGCTGAAATGGAAGCAGTCCGTTGTCTGCGCGAGCACGACCAATATCACTTTGTCGACAGGTGCGCAGAACGGAAGCGTGATCGACGATATCACGCTGACGACCGGAACCAGGTTCGCGTTGATTCATCAGACGACCGCGTCAGAGAACGGCATCTATACGGCCAATGCCTCGGGTGCTCCTACTCGCGCAACCGATGCCGACACCGGGACGGAGCTTGTCTCGTGTGCGTTCTTCGTACAACAAGGCACGATAAACGCGGACAAGGCGTTCGTGTGCACTAACGACGCGATCACGTTGGGCACCACGGCTATCAACTTCGTCGGCTTCGCGTCGGTTGTCGGCGCTCTGATTGCGGCGAACAACCTGAGCGATCTAACCAATGTCGCAACGGCGCGCACCAATCTCGGCCTGGTCCCTGTCGCCTCGGGTGGCGCGTTGTCTACCGGTCAACTGCCTCAGTTCACGGGCGGAAGCGTCACCAGTCCGAGCGCAGGAAGCGCCCACCTTGATCTGGTTTCGATCCCTGATCTCACGCCTGTGGCGGGAGCGCTCGTCGGCGCAGCTCGCACAGCTCCATCTATTCCGGCGCCTGGACACGGAGTGTTCTGGTTCGATACCACTGATTCGATCTGGAAGAATATCGACGAGTCCGGAAACATCACGCACATGACACGGGCGCAAACGGCGATCGCGCACAATTTCGTCACGGCGTTGAATGCCGACGGGAGTGTATCGGTTGCACAACCGTCCATTGCGGATCTTCAGAATATCGCCGACCAAACGATCCTGTTGAATGATAGTGGTAGCCCGCGATCACCGCTAGCGGGCACAAAAGCGCGAGCGCGAACGTTGCTCGGGCTCGATGCAGCGCAATTCTTCGATCTGATGCTGTCTTATGGCGTCGGAGACGGGACTACGTCTGACAGCACCACGCCGGCATCGGCGGGCCCCGGAAACGCTCCGTTCTTCCTCCTGCCGAGAACGATTCAATCAGATATCGCGCTCAACACCTACAGTGGCGGAAACGCCGACGTGAATCTGAGCAACGCCGCGGGTATCAACGACTGGGAGGTGACGGGTCCATTTGGTCACGCCATCCTATACGTCAACTTGAGGAGTATCAGCGGATTGCTGGGCGGAGGGTCGGTAACGTTCATCCTATCTAAGAACGGGTTGATCGACGCATCGCCCGTCAGCGTGACGATCACGACCGTGGGCGCCGATTCGGGGGTCGTAGCTTTGGGCGGTTTCTCGTTCGCAGCCGGAGATCGTGTTGGTGTGCGCGCTCAGGTACTCGGACAAACACACACTGCCATCCAACTACTATGCCGTGTGACGGTGCATCTGACACCGTGATCGCGGTAAACTAAGTGAGCCATGCCGAGTATTGATTTCACGTGGGATGTCGCGTCCGGAAGCGGTAGCTCCGGCTCTGGCGCAGTTCCGGCGTTCGATAGCGGCCGAGGGACCGCGGCGGCCGTCGCTGATCCGCTAGGCAGCGGATTGATCCGACCCTTCCGCCGAACGGAGCGATCTGACTTCTTGCAGGGCTTCGGTGTACCGGAGGTGATGTCTGCTGTTGGTCAAGTGCTCGGAACGCCGATCGGCGTCTTGCCATGGCAACCGGATTTCGGGTGTCGCTTGGAAGAGCTGCGTCACCGGTCGGGCGCGACCAATGCGGATCTAGCCAGAATCTTTGTGCAAGATGCCTTACAGAAGTGGGAACCTAGGGCACAGCTGACGAGCGTGGATCTTGTGCCGGCTCCCGACAACGTGATTGCGTTGAGGGCTACGACTAGAATTGGCTCGAAAATTCAAACGGTTAACGTGACGGTCTAGAGTATTGATCCATTTTAGTGCAAATTTCTATTGCACCATATCCACGGCTGTGCTCTGCTATGTACATGAAGACGTTGCTGGTGTTGGTGCTCCTGGTAGGTGGGTGCGTCGAGGCTGAGGATCACGCGGATGAGTTCGTGCCTCGTCGCGGCCAGGTGCCTCCCGACGTCACGGAATTCGGTGGCGCTGGCGGCGCGGCAGGGGCGGCAGGGGCGGCAGGGGCGGCAGGGGCGGCAGGAACCTGGGGACCGTACACCGGTAGCGGCGGATCGACTATCACGGGCGCTGGCGGCGCGACCGTGACCGGCGCTGGCGGCGCGACCGTGACCGGCGCTGGCGGCGCGACGGTCCCGACTTCATGTGTTTCTTCGCGCGGCTGCTCAAGCAATCAAGTTTGCTACAACGGCGAGTGTGAGAATGTAGGAGGCGGACAACCTTGGACCTCCGTCACGTGCGAACAGTCCGGCGATTGCCAATATGGACAGCCCGGCATAACTCACGACGTTTTCGACTGTAAGACGGCAGCGATTTGCGACACGAACAAGCATTGCGCCTGCTCTCCGTAAGCAAGCGCTATGCCTGCCTGTTGATGGAAGGTGATACAATAGCGCTGTAATGGCGCTGCCTTCGTCTAGCGATTTCACAAACAAGGATTTCGACTCCCTTTGGCTACGTGAGCAGGCGCTTATCCGGTCGGTCTTCCCTACATGGACCGACTTTTCAATCACGAACTTCGGGAACATCCTGGCGCAGCTCAGCGCCTTCACGCTCGACGTCCTGACCTTTTACCAGGATAACCAGGCGGGCGAATCTAGGATTACGACGGCAACGCAGCGGCGCTCACTCATCGCGCTGGCGAAGCTACTCGGGTATACGCCCGCCTTGGCGGCGGCAGCGACTGCGGAGGTGACGTTCACAGCTACGGGCCTGGCCAACAATTGCACGATCCCAGCAGGAACGGTAATCAAGACAGCGACTGACGCAATCCCGTTCCAGCTCCTTTCCAGTGTTCTGTTGACTCCCGGGGCGCCGTCGAATCATGGCACGGTAGAGAACTCCGTCACCCAGACGCCGCAGCTTTACAACGGTACAGGGCAACCAAACCAGTCCTTGCCTCTACCTCAGCCTGGGTTCTTGGCCGTCGTCTCGGTGACGCTCGGCGGAGGTTGGACGCAGGTCCCCAACTTCCTTTTCAGTTCCTCGACGGATCCCGTTTACACGCTAACGGTAGATAACAACGACGTCGCAACGTTGACTTTTGGCGACGGTGTAAACGGCGCGATGCCCTCGGGTGCTATGACGGTCGTTTACAAGACCGGCGGAGGATCTATCGGAAACATTACGCCTGGCTCGATCACACAGATCGACGGCGTGCTTTTGGATTCGCTAGGCAACACCGTAGCTGTCACCGCGACCAATCCTCTGGCGTCCACGGGTGGCGTCGACAGAGAATCGAATGCCTCGATCAGGCTCCGCGCACCGTTGAGCATTCGCAACCCGACATCGAGCATTGCACGAACCGATTTCGAAGACAACGCACTCCGAATTGCTTCTGTCGGCCGAGCTTTAATGGTGACAGGGCAAGAAGTGCCGACGATCCCCGACAACCGCGGGATCTTGTATGTCGTTCCGGTCGGAGGTTCGGTCCCCGGCGATGCTACTGCCGCATTGCTCGAACAAGTGCGTTTACAGTTCGACGGTGACACGCAGGCGCGTCCGCCGTTCCCTAAGCCTTTGACGTTCGGGTTAGATGTAAAAAGCGCGATATATGTCGACTTCGACATTGCCGTCAAAATCTTTTTAAAGAAGAACGCCGTAGGATCTACAGTAGCAGCCGCAATCCGCGCAGCTATGACAAACTTCTTTGCGCCGATTGTGACCGATCCGGAATGGGCTGATCGTTTAGGTGTGGAGGTTGGAGCGCGCAATCCCGGTATAGATTTCGGTTTAAATTTGAAACAGATCAACGCTCTTACGTCAGCACCTCAGGGAATGATGGAATTGTCTGACGTGATGGACGTGGTAGTGCGTGTGCCGGGTGTCCGAGGAATCAGCACGATCGATACCGAATTCGATTGGATCGCTACCCGTGTAGGTGGGACGGTTCTGGCTCTAGGGCATGTGGATGCCACGTTAGGAGACACCGATTTTCCGCGTTATAGCTCGATTGCGATCACCGACAAAGACACTGGCACAGTGTTGTAAATGGCCGCGACGGCGCTTTTCTCGGCTCAAATTCGTGCGCTAAAGACCGCGCGGATTCTGTTCTCTGATGCTGGAGTTCCGACAGCAACATCGGATGGAACGGCGGCTAATCCTGCGGTGTGGGCTGTCGCTTGTGCCGGTCCGTTCCCGGCGTTCACGCCGACTGTAGTTGCGGCGGTAGCCTTCAAGTCCTCTGGCCCCGGAATGTTCGGCGTCGACTTGATCTTCGATCAAGAAGTGACGGAGGGATCGGTTTACAACTTCACGGCCACAGGCATCACAGGGATTGCTACCTCATCGATTGCGACGGCTGCGGCGAATCTGCTGAATTTCCCAGCATCGAGAAACTTCAACCTGATCGAAATGATTCCGCGGATCAATATCGCGGAAGATACGACGGGGGATCTCGCCAATTTCATCAAGGTTTGGCAAGAGCCGCTAAACATCATCATGCACGATATCGACCATTGGATCGATATCCTAGATTCGGATCTTGCTCCGGAGAACTTCCTGGAGTTGATTCTTCAAGACCTAGCCAATCCGTTTGTTTTTGCAACAGAACTATCACTCATAAAAAAACGACGTTTGGCAGGGTTGTTGGTAGGGATCTACCGTCTAAAAGGAACCCTGACGGGCATTCAAGAAGCGATTTCGCTGTTGCTCGGCATGCGCTCGGAATTCGTCGAGTTTAATGGTTTAGGCAGCGAATTGGACGCAGGCAACCTATTGGGGGACGCCACGCACCACGCGTCACCAGCGTTTTTCTTGGGTAGTGGAGGTCCGCGACAATTACTTAGCAAAGTAGGAACCACGGTCGTATCACAAACAGATGCTAATCAACCGTCTCCTGCGGCAGGCAACGCTCTTATGCCTGAGCAGGTGGATCAGGTTCTTCAGATCATCAAGATCATGGCGCCGTGTTATCTCCGGCCGGTTCAAACCGGATCTGGTCTCGTGCGTTGGGGCTGCACTCTCACAGCTAGAAACGCGATTCAGAGAGTTAGCGGAACCGTTGTCAAGCTGTTCATGAAGCCTGTATCCGGCGCCGATCATTTCGCGTTCTTGCAGTCCAACGCTCCAGACCTGCAAGAGTTCAGTTCAACATCTATAGGTCCCGTCACGGCTGGCGCCTGTTTGACCGGAACGTCTGTCACCCCGGGTGGCATTCGTTATTGGAACGGCGTGGCCGAATCGACCGGACAACCGGCATGGGACACAGTCGGACTTCTAGGCAATGAGGTCACCAACGCTTTGCTAACCGGAGCCGGAGGAGCCACGGTACTTACGATTACGCCGCAATCTCGTAACCTGCATTTGTCATGGACCGCTGTAGTAAACGCGACTCGTTACCGTATCTATCGCAAGACCACGTCTATGGTTAGTCCGGTAGATGCGGACAATGCAGAAGAGCCGATCGAGATCTTCGCAGATCTGTTAACCTATGATGACCCACAGGAATCGGGGACACTCGTGCACTACATGGTCACACCCGTAATCAGGGACTCTGAAGGCTTCTTTTCCGCCGATGCTAGTGGGACAGCGCTTTAAAGGACTCACATGGATCGTAGAGAATTCTATTTCAATCAAGAGCTGAAGAAAGACGACCTCAACGACGCGTTTGATCTGGTCAGCAATAGTATCGACGCGCGAGCTAATGACGTGCTTACTGACGGAGTCGTCAACGGCTGCGGTATCGACACGACAACTATTAGCGGTTGGAATCTGACTCTGTCGGCAGGGTCAGTGATCAAGAACGGAAAGCATATCGTGTTTCCGGGAGACGTCGTTGACGTGTCGCACGACTACACAGGCGCGTCTACTCTGCCTTCTTCCGGAAATTACCGGTGGGTCACTGTGGCGATCCGCTATGGTCAGCTGCTTTCGTCATCCGCGGTAGACGGTCTAGGAAATACGGTTTACCAACACCGTACCGATTCCTACAACGTGAACGGAATCGATTTACTAGCGGACGCTACAGCAACGACCAATAACGCGGGTGATGCAAAACTCTTCGTGATCGCAGGAACACAAGGGGCGACCGGATCCAGCCTCGCTCTAACGGGTGTCCCCGCGGACGCGGTGATCTTGTGCGACATCTTGATCACGAATGGTCAGTCAGCAATCGATTTCGCCGGAGGCGCCGTCTATCACGGGCGCCGCGCGATTTCTAAGCGCGTGTCGCAATCAGGAAACATTTTCGCCACCAACCCGGCGATCTCGCGTTTCGACTATCAGCTGATCTGGGAAATCGAAGGACGCAGCATCAAGACGAGGTTCTATCAGAGCACATTCGCGATGGTCATAACGACCAATGCCGCGTGGACCCCCGAGACCACTACGACCGCGGTACCGACCGCACCATCAGGCGTATGGACCGCAGACAACACCGGTTATCCTGCGACGAAATACACGTTTTTTGACGGCATCGTTGCCGAACGAAAACACTCGGCCGACGTAGGCACGCCGTGGACGGACGCCGCACAAAGCACGTCCGGGTGGGACTCTTACGCCGAACTCGGACGCGGAACCACTCGTTCGACTTACACTACCATCGACGGTGACGGCAACGTGACCGGTAAGGGAGTAATCACAGGGTATGTGTCAGCCGGCGGAACCGGCAGCGGATTAGTTGCCGCGATCCAGTTCCCGCGTCAGTTCACCGCAACGCCGTCATCGGTGACGCTTGGTGCCGCAGGCCCCGGCGAAGTCATCAACGGCAACGTGACCTCCGTAGCGACGGCTAACCTGAGCAAGTACGGTTGCGACTTCAACGTTACGCCGACCATCACAACCACTCTAGCGCTCGCTCAGCGTCCTTATACTGCTACCTTATAAGGATCATCTATGCCTATTCTTCACGTGATCGACACTCCGACTCGCCTTGTGATTTTTCAATGCGCCATGTGCGGTTTAGCGCAATCGGTGCCTTTGGAGAAATTGACTCTAGGCACCGCGTCAGATCCCAATGCCGTAGTGGTGCCTATGTGTAAATGTGGCGCCCAAGAGATGCTATCACGGACTTTCGATGCTGCGCCCGAACTGCTGGCCGGACACCGGAAGAAGGTGAACGCTCTTGCCGTCGCGTTGAAAGAAGCAGAACAGTTGCACGAGAAGCACGCCGACGCGATCAAGAAAGAGACGATTGCGCCCATACAGGTTGGCGATCTAGTCGGACCTGTCGAGCTTTATGGACTGCCGGACGTGGTGTTACCTCCCGGAATGAAACTACCATGCAACCCGTAGAACTGATCGCGCACGCGCGTAAGTTCCTATACGTTCGTGAGGTAACGCCGAACACCGGCCCGGAGATCAACGGCTGGTTGCAGAGAGTGGGTCAACCACCTGGTAAATCGTGGTGCGCGGCGTTCGCTTACTGCATGGTCAAAGACGTGGAGCCGTCCAATCCGCTCAAACCTTCGGCTTCTGCGCTGCACCTGCTGGAGTACAATAAGCATGCACAAATCGCGAGCATCGACGATTTGCAGCCTGGCGACATTGTCATTTACGACCATGGAAAAGGGGAAGGACACGCAGCGATCGCAACCAACGTAACCAAGGTCGGCGGCAAACTGGCCGCGTTTGATACGATCGCCGGCAACACATCGGCCGATGGTAAATCGCGCAACGGCGATCGCGTTGCGGAGCATGACGCGGAGTTGGAGCGCTTTGCGGGCGCGTTACGTGTGTGTTCGGAACCGTTGCTCTCGTAACGTAATCGCTGGTACAATCCATGCATGACCCGCATGCATGTGGCGGTTTTATTGGCCTGTCTGGCAATGCCGCTACTCTGCGGTCTATCGCATACATGCTCCGCTGATTCGATGAAGGACGTCATGCAATTGAGCATGGCCATCGGGACCGGGGCTCTTGGGCACGCGGGCCAAGCGGCCAGAAAGAGCGTGAAGAAGAAGAAGAAGAAGAAAAAGGCGCCTGCTCCGGCGCCGAAAGGTCCGGATGTCTACGCGTAAAAAGCTCGCGATTGTCCTCGGTGCGCTGGCGCTGCTTCTCCTGACCTTCGCGGCCGGGCGCCACTCACGCCCCGCACGGGTGGAGACGAAAGAGCGGATCGTCTACCAGGATAAAATCGTGGAGAAGGTGGTCAACCACGACGTGGTCCGCACCGAGGTTGTTCACGATCAGGTCGTGGCCAAGAACGTGGAGACCAAAATCGTGTGGGAGAAGGCGCCCGACGGCAGCATCAAAACCACCGAGACGATCACGGACCTGAGCAAGACGAGCGATCAGACCCACACCGATCAGACGCACGAGAACGTCACCCGGACGGATGTGACTCAGGTGGTCAAGATCGACAGCACCAAGAACACGATCACGACGTACGAGCGGCCGAGCTGGAGCGTCGCCGTCATGCCGGGGCTGGACGTGCGCGGGGCGATCAGTGATGGCCTGGCGGCGCTCTCGCCCTCCACGCTCACCAAGCGCGGGATCCTTGGTGCCAGCGTGGAGCGTCGGATCGTCGGGCCGGTCTTCGGAGGGGTCTGGGGGAACACGGCCGGCGCGGGCGGGGTCACGGTGAGGTTGGAGTTTTGATCCCCAACCGCGATCAGTTGATCTTCCTGCTGTCGCTGCCGCTAGTCGTCGGCGCGAGCTTCGCTTACGAGGTCGGCCGCCAGGTGCGCGACAAGTTCCCCGGCTTCGTACTCGACGTGCGGGAGTCGTGGGTCTATCTCGGTGAACGAGACCGCAAGGCGCCGGGCTCGCTCTGCGGCTAGGAAGGCTCGCGACTCGGGCGTGTCGATCGGCGTCAGGGTCGGCTTCGTGTAGGGCAGCATGGGCGCCAACCTACCATGAAAATAAAATGGCCCGCCGCGAGCGCTCATCACGTCCGCGGCGGGCCTTGGATCGTCACACCCGGGATCTGGTGGGACCATCTCGCCACCAGGAAGATTGCCGCTTTTGAAGTCGTGGCGCAAGAGCCGGTAGAACTTAGGCACTACAGGAAGCTTTAACCGGACCGGCCCTCTTAAAATTTGAAGCCGGATTTTTTAGCACCGCTTTGGCCCCAACCTACCCTGCTCTTGGCCCCAACCTATCCCATTTTGGCCCCAACTTTGGCCCCAAGATCTGTCCCTCAGTGTCCTCTTGGCCCCAACCGTTGGGGACAGAGCCATGATTTTGGCCCTGATTTTCCGCGGTTTTCTCGCTAAGTGCCTGTGACCCCGGCCCGATTCGAACGGGCGACCTACGGTTTAGGAATGCGTGGGCGCAGGTATCTAAGTCCTTACAGGTCGCGGACTTCGACAAATCGATCTTGACGTTGGCCCCAACTTGGCCCCAAAGTCCAGGCCATGGCGAAACGCATGGTGAAGCTTGCGGACGGGACGTGGGGCCGTGGCTCGGTCCGCCAGCGCGGCGGCACGTGGCAAGTGCGATGGAGGGAGAACGGCGAGCGCAAGTCTTCCTCCGGCCATCTGTCGCGGGCGGAGGCTGTCGAGGAGCTGGAGAAGATTCAGGCGCGTCTTTCACTCGGGCAGCCTGGTATTGAGCCGCGAGCGGAACCGGCGGCGCCAGCGCCGCGCGGTCGGGACTTCGCAGACTTGGTCGAAGATTGGATCGAATACAGACGCGCACACGATATCACCTCGGCCGATGAGGATCGGGCGCGCTGGGAGAAGCACCTAGCCGGGCCGCTAGCCACCCAGACGATCGACTCGGTCACGCCGCGGTTCGTCCGGCACCTCGCCCAAGAGTTGGTGAAGCCTTCGCCCGGATCGAAGAAGCGTGCGGTTTCAGGTCCGACGGCGCACAGGTGCCTGACCCTCTTGTCAGCGTTCTACACATGGGCCGGCGGCGAGGAGCTGGCGACTGGTAATCCGGCACGACTGGCACTCATCGACAAGACGACCAAGAGCCTACTTGCCTCGAAGCACGAGGGGAAGAAGAAGCCCTATCTCAAAAGCTGGGCCGAGGTCGATCGGCTCTACCGTGCACTGAAGGACGAAGACCCGGCTGTAGCGATCGCCTACTACCTGTCGGCCCGCGCGGGCCTTCGCCCGGGTGAAGCGCTAGCGCTGCAATGGGGTGACGTCGACTTCGACGGCGGACAGCTCACCATAGAACGTCAAGTCCGGCACGGGCGGACCGGTACCACGAAGAGCGGCAAGACCAGACACCCGCCGTTGGTCGGTGAACTGGCGTCTGAGCTGGCCGCATGGCGAAAGAGGCAAGACAGGACCGAGCCCGGAGATCTTGTCTGTCCTCCGCCGCGCCCTACGAAGAAGAACGGGACGCCCGGCAGACCTCTGGGAAAGCATCTGGGTGCTAAGTCGATCCGCGACGCATGGGCGAAGGCGTTGAAGAAGACCGGTATCAAGCGTGCGTCGGTCTACTGCTACTCGCGCCATACCTACGCCTCGTTGGTCGGGCTCTCCGGTGCGGTCTCGGCTTGGCGACTTCAAGAGATCCTAGGCCACGAGGATATCAGCACGACCCAACGTTATGTGTCTCTCGCCGGACAAGAGCTGAGGCCGGACGAACTACGCGCCCTTGGTGGGTGATCGTGGCGCGAGTAGTGACAGCTGGAAGCGCAATTGTCGGCCGACACGGCGGAAGGGAACCTCGCCCGCCTCACACATACGGCGCAGCGTCCGCGTGCTCACCCCTACGTGTTTGGCTGCTACCTGGAGATCAACGAGCGGTTGGTTTGCGGCGAGCTGCCGGACTACGGCAGTAAGCTCCGCGAGCTGTTTAGCGACATCGGCGAGAGTCGGATCGGTGCTCAACCTTCCCGGGATCCCGCGTCCTTCGTGTGGATTGGATGCTCTTCGTTGTGACAGCAGTGATCGACACAGCACGAACCGCCCTTGATGCCGATGAACGCGTGAGGTGAATCGCCTCCGCCGAACGTAGCGCCACACCAAATACATTCGTCGTGCGTCCAAGAATAGTTGTCGTGATGACCACATGGGCGCTCAGACCTCGGGCACTCGTTAGGAGGACAATCTTCGTCACCGCAGGATAGACACTCGTCGTCGCTCATTTATCGTCCTGTTTCTGGAGCGCGATCCGTTGCTCCGTAGTCAAAGGCGGTTCACGCCTGGTGATCGGTTCATACTTGGTCACATAGCGACCGCGACCGCGAACCATCTTGAAGTGTTCTTGCAACTGCTCTTCATAGCTCCGCGCGCTCGTCGGATTAATGACCGACGACGTCATCTTGACACGAATCGCGGCTATGACCTCCGGCGCTGGTAGCGACGCAGCCTTGTGACGATTGCAGCGTTCACATGCGACCTTTAGATTGTGCATTCCCCGCGATCCGCCTTTGCTCAAAGGGATCACGTGGTCCACGGTCGGGACGAGCGCTACGGCGCGCATGCAGATCCAGCACGCCGGACCGTCGCGTTTGATCAGACGTAGGATAGCGGGTTTACGTTTTCGCTTTCGGCCCATTCATCGCCGCCCCTTGCGACTAGGCTTCTTTCCTCGTCGAGCGGCCATGAACGCCCGGCGAGTCTCGCGGTTCATGGTCGCCACCCGTGCCGCGAGCTGCGGATCCTTGAACGTGCCGAACGCCTTGAGCTTGTTCCGCGCTCGATGGTCACCCGCTTTCGCGGCGGTTATGATCTCTTCCAGCGCATCGGCCGTGAAGCCGGAAGCCTTAACGACGATATCGGCGACGCCTTCGGCGTGCTTCGCGGAGAAAGAGACGACCTGTTCTGCGAGAGTTTTCGAATCAAACTTTTCCATAGGGTTCTTTCAGAATCGCCGGAGCGGCCAACGCTTCAATTAGTGACATGAGCTTTTTGGAGTCTCCGTCCTTCGTCGCAGTCAGACGGACGATTCGACGCTTGCCCTTGCCTACTATGCGAACCTTCAAAACATCCTCCAGGCCAGGCGGAAAAGCACTATGACTCCGGCGACTGAGAACACAGCCTCTAGCGGATTGGCTGCCGCCCATGCCCAGAACAATTCCCAAGCGTTTTGCATTTATCTTCGATCCTTTACCGGGTCTTCCGCGCTCTCCGGTTCCTCATCGGCGCTGTCCGCCAGCGCGACGAGATCCGCCAGCGATGGGCTATCCGCGCGGAATGCGCCGCACGAGCTGATCACGATGTCACCCTCTCCGCCGATCTGCTTGATCGCTGTGACGACGTGACAGATAGGTTCGTGCACGCACGTCAAGCACTTGTGATCCGTCTCGTACGCGCGGAGCTTCTCGACGCGGATTGCTTCCTCGCGCGTCTTCTCTTCGACCTGTTGGGGCTCGGAAGAAGCGTCGCCGACGATCGGAATGAACGAGGGAATCATTTCGTCAGCTCCACCCAGTTCTTGCTATTGCGTTCGGGCAATCCGTAACTGAAGAATCCGAGTTGCCAGACTGCGCCTTTGTTGGTCAAAACGCGGAGATAATTGAGCGGCCCAAACAACCCGCTGTAGTTGTGGAGGTAAAGACTCATGACGAAGTCTCCCTCTTCTAGAGGCGGGGACTCCAGTTTCGTCCATTCTCCGTTTGCGAACTTGAACAGACCTAGGTCTTTGATTCCTAGTCCGTACATGTCGCTGCCCTGCCCGGTGATCTGAGTCAGAGGGATCTTACTCATGACACTTCAACCCGTTCCGGCGGATCTCGCCAAGCTCGTAAGCGATCTTGTCCAGCGCCCGGACGACTCCGCCCAAGTCCTCGCCGGCTGCTTTCACCGGCTTCGCGACCGCGCCTCCGAGCAAGGCGCCGATCATGAACGTCAAGACGATGCGCTGAAGGTTCGTCATTGAGTGGTTTCCCAGATGACGCCGGCTTCTTTGAATAGATCGACGGAGACCAACATCGATTCCCGCCAATCCTCGCGCCAGTCGCCGGGAAAGCTACTGCCTCCGCAGACAACGCGAGCGATCCCGCTTTGAATGCAAGCACGGGCGCAGTCGACGCACGGAGGCCCCTGCATCGTTGAGCCACAATAAAGCGTGCAGCCGTCGATCGCGGTGCCCACCCGTGCGGCGTTGTAGATCGCGTTACGTTCGGCGTGCTCGAAAAATTTATACTTGACCGGCCGAACGTGGCGCTCGGGTACGTCGTCATTCACGCCGCGAGGGAAACCGTTGTAGCCGCTGCTACGAATCTCGCGGTTCGGGCCTACGATCACACAACCGACCTTGGTTGACTGATCCTTGGACCACTGCGCAATCGCCAGCGCCTGATCCAGGAAGCGCCGATCCCACTTCTGATTGGGTAGCGCAGGGATCATGTGATGCCCGGAGACGATCACAGCAGCACCTTGAAGGCGTGCAAGGCCGGCACCGTATCCAACGCCTTCTCCACTTCGCCGCAGAGATGGTGCACGCCCTGCGCGCGGGATGAAACGACGATGGCCGCGAGTTCCGATTCCGGAACCTCGTCAATCTCCCGCTCGCTCGCATGATTGCGAATATCATCCGATCCGATCATGGCCGGCGCGTCCGTGCACACGATCTTGATGGTTGCGCCGCGCATGTAGTGCGGCCCGTGCGAGATGCCGAGGGAGTTCAGGTAACGGATCTCGTTGATGAAGCGGGCGTCGTCGACGATATAAAGCGTCGGGCTTATGACGTTAGTTAAGTTGGTGCGGTAGCAATCCTCTTGATCCGCAAGCTTGACCATCGTATCGAGGTGGATATTCTCGCCGAAAAACGTGCGCATGCCCTCGGTGCCGAGCTTCTGTAGGAACTGCCGACACGAGAACCCATAGCGAAAATCGATCGCCTCCTTCTCCGCTTGCGTCCCCCAGAGCTGTGCATCGGAGAAACCCATGCACGCCTGCGCCGTCCTCTTGAGAGGTGTGGCGAGTGAGATCGTCTTCGCGTTGTACTTCTCGGTCAGGTACTTGGCGACCGTCGATTTACCGTGACCGGCGCGGGCTAGCAAGGAGAGGAAGAGAATCATTAGGCTCCTCGTTTAAGGTTAATAGGGGCGAGTAGGTGAGTAGTTGCGGCAGTTCCAGTTACTGCACTTGAACATGTTGAAGCTCTTGAACCCGGGCGAACCGCAGAGAGGGCAGCGATCTTGCTTAGGACCCTCCGGCTTGGGTGTCGCCGGTCGCTTCGGCCAGCCTGGAGGCATGAAAAACGGCATCACACCCCCGCCTGAGCAACGCAGCGGATACCGTGCTTGGTCAGTTCCGCCGAAATTTGTTCACGCTCCTCGGGCGTCCGGCAGTTGATGACGAGAGGGAAGGTCTCCGGCTTGTCTTCTGGCTTCGCCGGATCGACGCTGACCGGAGCCCAGTTGATCAGCTTGCTGGGCTTCCATTCCACTAGCTTGTTCACTTGATCTCGGCCAGTGCAACGCGGCCGGCGTCGGTGATCTCGCACGAGTCAGCCCAACTACTAATGCCCGCATACGTGACGATCTCCAGCACCGTCGGGGTGTGTGGCTTGCCGTCGACAAGAAAGCGCGCGAGTCCCTTTTGCCGCAAGCTATTCTGAACACGAGCCCGCCAGCGTCCGAAAGTAGGTTGCGGTTCTTGCGCTAAACGGCGCAACTCGCGTAACTGTGGCTTGGTCAGCTTCATTCGTAATCCCGAACCACCAAGCCCACGCCGTGCGAAGGCTTGCCCTCGTCGGTCCATTCGAAAAATTTCACCGTCAGCATCTTGCCGATCAAGGCGCTGCCTTGCTGGAAGTATTCGGCGCGGTCTGCCATCGTCCCGGGCGCGCAACACTCGAACTCCTTCACCTCGGTCCCGTCACGCGGTACGACGGTGTTGCAGACGAAGATCGCCTTGCCCGCGAACTTCCCGCGGCCCTCGCCGAAACCGACGATGGGGAACTCCAGCTCGATGAACTCCTTGAACTTGACGAGGTCGTAGGAGCGGACGTCCTCTTGATAGAGACCATCGCGGTTGCGAAGGATCAGACCCTCGTAGCCTTCGGCGACGCAGCGATCGTGAGCCGGTTTGACGTCGGCTTCCGAGTTGATAGGAAAAGTTTCGGTCAGACGGATGTGTGGTCCGGGAGGCATCGTCCGGAACAAGAGCGCGAGTAGATCTCGTCGCACTACCCAAGGCTGTTTCGAAGGCATGTCGTAGACCTGATGCCAGATCTCCTCATGCCCGGGTTTTAGCTTCTTGGCGAAGCCTGCAATCGTCTGCAGCGACCACCCGTGGCGGTAAAGCTCGCCGTCGAACTTGAACGTACCTTTGACGCCCGCGAACCACCGCGCGTAAGCCGCTTCGATGTGTGGAACGCCGGTCATGCGCTTGCGCTTGCGCGTCCAGAGGGACACAGAGCCGTCCTCGATCACGACAATGCAGCGGTTGCCGTTGTACTTGCGTTGCCCGTCGCACGGGTAGACCACGCGGTGCTTGGCGTCCTTGAATGGCTGCGCCAGCATCGGCGCGATCCCGCCTTCGGCGTCGGTCTCTCCGGCCCGTGCGCGCTCGATGTCCTCTACGTAGCCTTCGCGCTCTTTCTTCTTCGTCCACTTCGAACGCGCTTCAAGCATCGCTTGTTCAGAGGGTGAGGTCTCGTTTTTCTTGCCGATGTTCTTACCCTTGGCGATGATCTCGGCGACCTGTTTGACGCCGTCGACTTGACCGTGATGAGTCCGGATCACCGGCCCGACGGCGCAGATGTCCCACTGTTGGATCGCGCCGGAGGTCGCGCGCTTGTACAGGGTCGGATATTCGGTGAGCATGATCAGCTCAGCGTTTCCGAAACTGTGTTGATCACCGCGCCGCAGTTGGCGCAGATCTGCTCTTCCCAACGCCCGGCTTCCGGCTCCTTACGCCAGCGCCCCGGCGTGTGGAGTCCGACTAAACACGGGTTGGTCAGCGTCCGGCGCGGGCGGCTCGTCGGTGGGTTGAGATCGCGAACTCCCTGACCGGTGACTTTGAAAGCGAGCTTGGGCACGTCTTGACGTCCTTGGTTAAGAGGTAGATGAAAAGCTGGGAAGGATTCACGCCTTGGAGGTTCACAGTCCCCGCGAACCCGCCGCTTTGCCGCGCTCGGAGAGGAGGAAACAAGCGCGGTACGGCCCTTCCCTTCTGGCGTTCCGGTCGGTGATTAATGGAGGATCCAGAAGCCCCCGTCCGGGGATTTGCCCCGGCACTACACCCGACACGAAATCTAAACGTTGGTGGTCGCCTCCTCGGCCGGCGGCGCCAGCTCGGGGACGATGACGCTCAGCGTGTGCTCGTTCATCTTCCCCATGACGAAGTCCAGGATCGCGAACTCACGCGGGGATAGTCCGCCGACCTCCGCGGCTCTCGCATAGAGCTTCTTCACGATCTTGAACTTCGGCCGTGTCGAAGTGGCCCGCGGGGCGCGCTCCTTCTTTGGCTTTGGCGCCGACGTCTCGCCCGCGTTGAGCTTCGCGATCCAGCGCTTGAGCGTTTCCACGGTGACATCCTGCATGCCGGCGGCGACCACTTCGATCGGCTGCCCGCGCTCGATCAGCTGCACAGCACGGCGGGCGCGCACGTCCCACGGGTAGCCGGAACCGCCGCGCCTCATCTCGTCTTCCACCAGACCGTTGGCTTCCTCTTCGGTCTCCGTTCCGCTGTTGGCGGCGCGAGCGAAGAGCATCACTCCGCCTTGCTCGAAGTTCTTGATCGCCAGCTCGACGACGCGTTGACCGATCGATGAATCCTTGAGCCGTTCGATCGCGTCGACGACGGACGACAGGTCCCCCGTGTAGGGCGCCACGCCGGTCAGCGCGTTGACGATCAGCGCTCGCTTCGTGCGCTGGCGGCCGGCAGTGACGATTGAACCGCGGTCGGTCCGGCGAACACGGATGGACACCAGGATCCCACGGGTCGCGCAGTCGAGAACGTCCAGATCCGAAACCGGGTCGTTGACCGTCGGCGAGTAGAACCGCTCTTTCGGATCCGTCACCAGGATCAGATCCTGAGGTTTGAACGTGAACGCCGGAGTCCGTGACGCATCGAGTGCCTGTCCGCCCATGATCGAGATCCTTTGTTGGAGAAGATGGGGCCGGTCAGAAACCTTGTTTTCGGCCCGGAAAATCCCGGGCTCTACACTCGGGCCATTTCACTCTGACCGGCCCCTGAGGTCTCGAAAGTAACAAAGGCTGAACGCAGGGGCAACAATTATTTTTTACTCTCCCCCGAAAAAAGTTGCGGCGTCTCACTGACAGTGGAGTTTTGACACCCACAATCTGCCGTGTTTCGTGATACACACTCCGCTGCGTGTTCCTCGTCGGCGAGCCATTCAGTGACGGACTGCCCTGCCGCTTCAGCTCGGGCCATGATGGCGCGGGCCAAAGCGTCTGGGCTCAACCTTTTCTTTGCTTCGCCGATAGTGACGCTTGCACCTGAGTTTGTGACATTTACGGTTCTTGCACTTGATGTGGACATTTCTTGTACCTCCCTACTTGACTTTCGTGTTCTGAGGATCTAAGTTTTTGTCTTACACGGGCCGAACCTCTTGTAATGTTTCGCGTTAGTCAACGCGCTCCGGTAAGAGCCTCTTTCTGACGCACGGAATAAATTCGAGGCTCACCGTTAAGAACTTGTAGCAGAGCAGTAGCAACCACATCGACCGCAGGGGGATCCATGGGCCGACGACGAAAAGGACTCACACCGATGAACCATGATAACTCGCTAGAACGCATGCCGGTACAACCTGTCAAGCAAGTAGTAGAGTCGGCCGAGTTAAAAAATACTTTAGGCGTTCTGACGCCCTCTGGTGTTACAATCCTTGATGCGCTGAAAGTAATTCAGGCGCTATCACCCCAACAACTAGAGGAACTTGTGAGTAATTCTGCCGCCGCGACCGCAAAAAAGACCTCGACCCTGTCCGCGGACTATACGACGCGATGGGCCGGCGACCTGAATAACTTCGGTAAGTTCTTGCAGGCGAACAACATCAGTCGCGAGATGTTCGCGAAGAGATTTGAGATCACACCGGCTTACGTCTCGATGCTGACCCACAAGGACAAGGCGACGCCCGGTCTGAAGCTGGTCATGAAGATCCTGCACTGGACGCGTGAAGAGAAGTTGCCCGAGTTCGGTCCCGAGGATTGGGAACTCGACTGATGACTCTGCCCGGCTTCACGTGTGAGGTCGCAACGACGACGTGCGGCGTCGCTAGCGCCTGAGCATTCTTCTGGCCGTCGATCCTGGCTTGCGCGCTTGCGGCTGCGCGCTCTTCGCCGATAAGCGGCTCGTCGCGGCGGACCTCGTTCAATCGGGCTCGACACGCGCCAGGCTCGACGCCTGGCTACCCATGGCGGACGCCGTGCGCGCTTGGGTGGCCATTGTAGGTTTTCAAGTTGATCGCTTGGCGATCGAGTTGCCTCAGGTCTATCACAACAGGATCGAGACAGATCAAAACGACCTCATCCACCTTGCGGCCGTCGTCGGTGCGATTGGTGATCAGTTCAGAGACGCACACGCACGCGCCGCCTACCTTCCCTCCGAATGGAAGGGGCAGGCACCGAAGTCCGTGATTCACATGCGAATGCGAAAGCGACTTGATGCACCTGAAGCTGCAGCTATTCCTAAGATGGCTGCAAGCAAACTCCACAACGTTCTTGATGCGGTTTCGATAGGACTCGTCGATCTCGGCCGTATGTAGTAGATAAGTTTTTATTGCAGCACTCGATCTCTTGGTGCTACAGTTGGTTTCGCCTCAGGCACGAAAACCACTCACCAGGAGATCAGCAAGATGAACACCGAAAGCGACACCGGCACTGCGACCGCGACCGAGAAGCCCAAGAAGCCGAAGACTGCGAAGAAGGCGACCGAGCCGAAAGCGGCGGCCCCGGCTCCCTCGCCGATCCTCAACATCGCCCCGACGGCGACGCCGCACGCCGTGGAGAGCGCGTATCACAACCACGTCGCGAAGCTCAAGGCGGCCACGACCGCAATGACGGCGCTCGCTCAGCGCGACAACGCCGCCGAGATCGGCAAGCTCCACCGCGCGAACGAGGAGCCCCGCAAGGCGCTCAAGAAGCAGCGGACCAAGGATCTGCAGGACGCGCAGACGAGCTACCGCCAGGCGCTCCGCGATGCGAAAGGCGCGTACGACGCGCTCGTCCACAAGATCGAGACGGAGAACACCAAGGCGGTCAGCGACATGTCGCACGCGTTCAACGCGGCATGCGAGCCCGTCAACAAGGCGACGATCGAGAAGCTGGCTTTGATCGAGAAGGAGACGACGGAACAGCTGGCTGCGGCGACGGCGGAATACACGTCGGAGCTGGCGGCGGCGCAGGAGCGCGCTCGCATCGCGGCCGAGGCGGAAGCCAAGGCGAAGGCCGAGGCGGAAGCCAAGGCGAAGGCCGAGGCGGAAGCCAAGGCGAAGGCCGAGGCGGAAGCCAAGGCGAAGGCCGAGGCGGAAGCCAAGGCGAAGGCCGAGGCGGAAGCCAAGGCGAAGGCCGAGGCGAAGGCCGAGGCGCCCGCGGCGTAATTCCGTCCTCGTTCCAGAAGCACCGAAGTTCGTAAAGCGGTCCCGTCTCCCGTTGACGCGAGAGACGGGACCAGTTCACCAACCATGCCCGCGCTACACGGGCACAGCCGGATCCCTTCCTCGCTCTATACCGTGTATCTCGGGCCTCGCGCAAGAGGTCCAAGAAGATGATTCGAAAAGCACTGTTCGCGATCAGTCTCCTGTTACTGTTGCCTTTGATCAGTTGTGGAAATTTCGGCTACGACACGGCTGAATCTGGACTCGAAACGACGTACAGAATCGGCAACAACGGCACCGTAGTGGCCACGACGACATCACCGATTCAGACGATGTACCAAGACTTGCCGCAACTTCCTTTTGCGCCGTTCAATCCGGCGCCCGGGAGTGGGTTCAAGGGACTGTTCACCATCGACAACGGCGGCCACGTCACCAACGGCGTCGGCAACCTCAACATGGTCACCTTCCGAGTCAACTTCGTGCCCGCGACGACCACGCCACCTGTTGCCGCGCACTACACCGCGGCGGCCGACATCTGGAAGGCTGACGCATTCGGGCACTCGACACTGACCACCAATGCCGTCACCGCTACCGCCCCACCGCGCTGGGGGTTCACGTTCGATTGGGAGGCCGGCGACCTGGGCCTAGGGGTCTTCGATGCCGGCGGCAATTGGGTGTCGGAGGTGGATTACCCGCTGACATTCCCCTTCGGTCCAGCCCTGACGCGCATTCACAGTCCCGAGGTCGACTTCACCGTCGATTCAGGTACCAGCGGATGCCACAGCGACATCCCCTATTTCGACGACGAGATCGGCGGACACAAGACGGGTCACTACTACATCGAGACGTGGGCGGGCCCGACGGTCGACACGCAGATTCAGGCGATTCCCGCAGCACCGCTGAGCAACGCGAAGTGCTCGATAACTAACGTCCTCACCGGTAGCGGGGATGACTATGTGGGGTGGGAGGTCAGCGGGTTCAACTGAGCCGGCACGTCATTTGCATTTGAGGGCGCCCCCCGGGAGAGAATCTGGCGGGCGCTTCTTTTTCGCCTTGATGGTGCAAAAAATACTTGCACCTAGATTCGGGCGGCGCTACTGTCTGGATATGGAAAACAAACAAAGCATCGCCGCAAAGATCCTCTCCCTGCTTCTCCGCGTGTTCGTTTGGTTCTGCGACACCGAGCCACGCCGAATCAAGCGCACCGACTTCATCCACTGGTTCAAGATGACAGCCGGCCACAACACATCGCAGATCAACGTCATAGATCGCGGCTACCCGCGCCATATGTTCCAGTACAAACCTGCTAGGTCTTACGTGCTCGGGTTGAGCATATTCCGAGGCAAGGGCTATTGCTGGTGGCTTTTTGGTCGACGGTTCTCACTACGCGGGCGCACGTTCGAGTTCGTGTGGCGTGGTATGCGCTACGATCGATTCAACATCAAGCGATTCTGTCTATGTAGGATCGGCGTCTATTCCGGTGGAAATAGTGGCTGGATGCCCTTGTGGCCGTAGAGGCTAAGACGACAACCATGAAAACTCTACTCGTCCTCGCCTTACTTGGGGTCGGCTGCGCCTCCGAGCCGGCCCCGCTTTCGGCGCCTGTAGAGGGTTGTTGGCGCTCGCCGTCGGGCGAAGAACTCGATCTCTTCGTCGGCGGGGACTACGTCCACACGGTGCACGGCGCGAGCTACGATGGCACCTGGACGCTAGACGGGACCCCGGATCACCTCCGCTTGATCGGCGCGGACGCAGGCGGCGCAGGACCCTACGAGACGATCGAGAGCCTGAACTCGACGGAGATGACCATCACCAGCGGCACGTTTACTCGGGTGACGTGCACAGGAGGACAATAAAATATGGACCGCTTGATAATGTTGATCGTAACCACAATGCTCTTCCTTATCATGTACGGCTATCATCACAAAGCGATTCGCCTGTACAAGGCGGCGCGACGCTTGCGCAGGTTCTTGCTTTGGGTGGCTGAGAAAGAGCACGAGCGAATCCTAGCGGCCGACGTCGACGAGATGGGCGAACGGCTCTATCAGGAGCGACTTCGAGCCGAAGCCGCTAGATCGGCCCCACGCTCGTCAGTTCTAACCATCGGTTCATGAACGAGCGGTAAGCCGCTCTCGGCGCTAGGCCGACGATCTGATAGTCACTCGGCTCAACCCACGCCTGTGAGGTCGCTCCGCGGCCGTCGTAGAAGCAGTCGCGAAACTCCGTAGAGAGCGCGACCGAATCCGCGACCTTGATGTCAATGGGTTGGTTCGCCAGCCGATCACCAATGCCCAGCGCCTGGCCGATCGCGAGCAACCATCGGTGCTCCAAGTCCTTGTAGACGTCACCCAAGGCGCGCTTGACCGGCGTGGGCACGTCCTTGATGTACGCTTCGGCCGAGTCGTGGAAGAGTCCAAGAATCGCGTTGGGCCGCAACACCAGGCGCGAGACCAAGACCGAATGTTCCGCTACACTGTAATGCTCTATGTGCGTCGCACCGCCGAAGCGTTGCTCTTTGGCCAGGTGCCGCGCGATGTCCTCTAGCCGCACGTCTTCCGGCTTCGGGTTGCATGGATCGACCAACACGCCGGAGTAGGTGCGGAACATCATCAGATTTTGACCGGCGAGTTGATGCGGTCGGAGACCTCGTTGAACTTGCTCCGAACGATCTCTTGGAAGTCGAGACCGCAGCGTATCGCGAGGCAGGCACAGCACGACAATAAACCGCCTAGCTTCGCTTCTACTGTGACTCGATCCATTTCCAACACGGCGTCCGCAACGCGTCCCGAATAGACTTGGATCATCAAAGCCCAAGACACGACTTGTCTGAATGAGGCTCTTTGACGAAGCTCATCGGCAAACATGGCGAAGGTGACAGCGTCCTTCGAAACGACTTTGTTGAAGTCCACCAGACCGCAACGCACAGCCAGGCACGCGCAATAAGCGACCACGTCCGCTATCTCTTTGCCGACGTCCACCGCGGTTAGGTGGTTCTTCCGCTTCTTCATTCCGAGCATGCCGATCACGGCTCCCGCGACCTCGCCCGCTTCCTCCTGGATCATCAAAGCCCAGTGCTCCGGGCCGTAGGCGGAGGTTGAGTCCAGAGGCTCCTTGTAGTCGTCCGCGGAGCGCTTGCGCGTGGCTTCGGCGAACGCTTTGAAGGTGACGTCAGGGTGCAGTAGCTTCCTGGCGGCTTCGCTAGCCGTAGGCCGGTTCAAGATGTCTCGAACCAACGCGCCACGCTCCCAATCCGATTCGCCGTTCATGCCGCTATCCCTTCCGCCGCGTCAACCTCGTCGAGGTCCGCGACCCAATTGATTTTCTCTTTGCCGTCCGCGCCGATCTTCTCGACAGGCTTGGACGGCACCAACACACCGTTAATCCGAACCGCTTCCGCTCCCTTGTACCAACGCCGGGCCATGTACGGCGAACACAGGGTAGGAATGTCGGGCACGAACTTGGCCATCGCGGCGATCATCACCTCCGCCTGGCGGGCAGCTGCCGCGCTCGCGCTCTTGGCGCCGATCCATTTACGGGGGATCTCGATTCCAACTTCGTCGTGCATGAACAGCCACGGCCGGCAGCCGTAGAGCGGCGACGTCGGAACCGCGTAGCATTCATACACGACCTGATACAAAGCGGCTTTCGCTCCGTCCGCCGTCAAACCCTGAAAGAAACCATTGGCAATCGCGCAGTACCCCGCGCCTCCGCGGATGCGGCCCGAGCGGATTTGCGTGACAGCCTCACCGGAATCGTTCAGTTCACTGACCCACGCAAAATACTTCCGCATCTCGGGCCAACGCTTATGCCAGGCGTCGATCGTCTCGCGCGCCTTGTCCTCGTCGATCTTTGTGCCGTAGCCTTCGGCAAACGCAACAAAGGTCGTCGCGCCAAGTCCACCCGGCAGACCGAAGTTAGGGATCTTGCAAAACTGCCGATCCTCTTTCATCTTCTTGTCGCCAGCTTTGTAGAGCTTCTTTGCTTCCTCGTAACTTAGACCCGCCATGTCTGCGGCCAACGCGAGGTGAAGATCCTGACCAGCTCGAAGCGCGTCCGCCATCGCGGATTCCCCAAGCACGTCTAGGCAGACCTGAGATAGCGACCGCAGCTCCGCGGTATCGAAGTCCGCGAACGAGAACACCCAACCGGGGCGCGGGACGAAGCACGGGCGCACGCCGCCCGCTCTGGGGGGATTCATCAGATTGGGCTTCGCGCATGATGCGCGGCCGGTCTCCACGAGAGCGTTGTATCGAGCCGTGATCGGCACACGTGTGCCTGACTCCAACACAGGAACGTAAGTGTTAAGGAGCTTTCCCAACGTGCCGGCTTCGGCCAGCGCCTTGAGATCCTTGTCGCCGGAGTCTACGAGCGTCTTCTTGGAGGTCGAGATGTTCTTCCCTGAATCCGACAGCGGAATCCCGGCTTCTGCCAGAAGCTCGAGATCCTCGTCAGCCAGCTTCTTCTTTTCGAGCAATGGCACAAGCTGCGGAGCCTTGAACGCAATCAAGATCCTCGTCTTGATCGCCTTCATGATCTTGGAGACCTCCGCCTCTTTGACCTGTCCTTTCCTTGCGCCGCTCTTGAACGTCCTCGCGGGAGTGAACTTCAAAAGACCTGTCGGCCTGAGAGCCTCCATCGCAGACCCGAAATCACGTTCAAGATCCGCTTTGAGTTTCGCAACCGCTTCACCGTCTGTGCGGACGCCCCAGACGCTCATAAGGTGCAGGGCCCACGCCGCTTGATGCTGAGGGATCGCGTTCGGGATCTCGGTGCAGGTGTCGCCCACGCCGGCAATTTCGTCCTGCTTCTCGTAGACCTCCAGCGCGGTCACTGAGTCGTCGATCGCATAGCGCTTGGCTTCCTCCGGCCATTCATTCAGTGGCACGCCGTCTAGGAGCGCGTACCGCAAACGCCACGTGTCCTTTTTCTTCAGCCACTTTTTCAGCAGACGGTAAGCGAGATCGGACAGGTGATAGGACGACTTGATGATGTCTCCCGTATCTTCGTCCTCGTGAAACTTCATCTCGCCCGTGGCGACGTCGAGGAGCTGTTGTCGTAGCTGGGTGTCACGAATCAAGCCCTTGTCTAGCTTCGCGAAGATCAACGGCATGAGGTCGGGCTCTTCGGCGACTGCGACGCCAAGATCGAACCAGATGTTGTGGCCGATCAGGATCACTTCGTCGTCTTCGATCCAGGCGTGTAACAACGTCAACGCGCACTCCCGTGTACACAAGCCCCGCGCCATACCGTCTATCACGACGTCTTCACGGACGGCCGAAAACGTCTCGATCACCTTCGTTGTTCGCTCGACGTACGACATGCACACCAACCGCGGGCAGAGTTGCCCGGCTTGGATTAGATGGGTCTCGAAGTCGAACGATATGATTCTCAACGAATGTACTCGTTGGCAAAGGTCTTGCGGTACTGCAGCCATTCACCGCGTAGGTTGCCGCTGCTCTCCATGCCCTCGACGGCTTGCGCCTGATGCTCCGCCGGGCTGGCATGCAAAGGGACCTGAACCATCATGCGATCGTGAAGCTCGATATCCTTCTGCGGGTCGCGCTTGCCGTCGTGGGTCAGGTAGCTCACCCGAGCGCAGCGGCCGACGGAGAGCTTGATCTGATCACTGAGCGATGAGTGGCTGACTAGGTCGTCGAACTGGACGTAGGGAAGATGCCATTCCCCGTACTCCAGACGCTCAGGCACACTCTCATCTATCGCCTGACGCCACATGCCCGCCGCCTTCTGAAAGTGCGGCTCCGCATCCGGGTGACAACGCAGGCCCCACACATTGTTCCACTGTGTGGACGTGATGATCACTGTGATCCACATCCAAGGTTCGATGATGCGGTTAACGATCTGCTTGTGCAGACCGAGCGCGACCATTTGACGTGCCGTCAAAACGGCGTTGTCGCGCGCCTTCAACCAGCGCTCTTCGGAGTAGGACCGACGCCAACCGTCCAGTTCCGCCCGCGCGACCATACCGGGCTCGTTTTTCCCCCACCAGATCGGGACGACGGGTTCCGTCTCTACCATCTGGATCAACTTCTCGACGGGGATCGCACGGGAGCTAGCCGCGTTCCGTGACAGTTCCCGGTGAGTCATGATCTCGGAGTGGATGAAGCGAGGATATCGCGCACAGATCGTGGTGATGCGATGGCCCTTCGGACCTGCGGAGTCCTTGAGCACCTTGACAGTGAAACCGCCGTCCTTGATCACGCGCTCTTTCCAAACGTGATGTTGTAGTTGTAAGAGAGTCCGTACTCCATGAGCGCGTGGAGGTCGTTGCGCTTGTAGTACGTGCCGAGGAAGTGCAGCGTGGTTCCGGCGGCGTAGCCGCGAGCGTGATACGCCTCGGACACGTACTGCGTATCCTTGCGCGCCTGGTAATCCTCACGGCGCCATCGGTCGAACTCATAAACGGTGCCGGCAACCACCAGCGTGCGTGGCCTGACGACGACCGGTTTGACCGCAGGTGTACTAACGATCGGCGTCTTAACCGTTGGGGCTGTGTGCTCGGTGTGTTCTGACGACATTGCGAGATCCTTTCTGTGCCATGCGGTCGAAGTTCAGTTGCGCGCCTCGGCGCGGCTCGGGTTTCAACTTGTGGTCATCACACGGCCAATCGTTGCCACACTCGCCGCAACGCCCGGTGTGAGGACATTGAATCTTGGGGTGATGCGCGCCGTTGCGATGGTAGCCACATTCGCAGCACGCGATCTCACCCATGATGAAATCGCGGTACGAGTCGAGGTCTACGGCGCGGTTAGACACGCGGCGCCGCTTGGTCTCGTGGAAGTGCCTGGTCTCGTGGAAGTGCCTGGTCTCGTGGAAGTGCCTGGTCTCGTGGAAGTGCCTGGTCTCGTGGAAGTGCCTGGTCTCGTGGAAGTGCCTGGTCTCGTGGAAGTGCCTGGTCTCGTGGAACTGCCTGGTCTCGCGACCGGATCTCCTGAAGCTTCGCGATCATCTCTTCATTCGACGCCGTCCAGGGAAGCCCGGCGATCTCTTCAAGTGTCGGCAGGCTCACCCCGAGCGCGGCCAGGAGCGCGATTGCGACCTCGCCTAATTCGGCGCGCTCGCGGCGCTGGCCTGTGGAGCGGGTCATGGTGAGATGCCCGTCGACAACGAGAGCACCCCAAGGCAACCGGCGCTGTTGATGCTTCGCGAGGTACGCAGACACCTTATCTAGGTAGTCGGTCGCCTCGGTGAGCGCCGCCTGTGTGAGGTAGTCGCTCATGACAAGAAAGCGGTCAACTCTCGCAACAACTCCCGTGCCGCGTCAGTCAAGTGATCTGGCGATAGAGTGGCAAGAGCTTTGCGAGTCGCAAAGAGACGCGAGACCAGGCTTTTGAAGGCGTCTGAGAGATCGCAAGTCTGATCGCCCTTGACTCCCAAATATTCGGCTTGGTAATAGTTGTGAACTCGCGTCATAGTGATCTGTCGTGGAATCGTTGCCATGTGTCTCCCTGTGCAAAGAAACAACGCGCCCGCCTACACCATCTAAGGACGGATCTAAGGGCGGAGACGGGCGCGTTAAGCTAGGCTCCTAAGCGAAGCTTTCGATCAGCCCTCCGCCGCAGCCTTCGCAACGTCGGCGGCGCTGGTGTTGTCGGCCAACCACTTGACCTTCGTGAACGGCCGGTTCGCCTTGGTCATGATCTCGGTGGCCGCGAAACGCAGGAACTTGCCCTTGAGCTTGAGCGGGTCGCCATCGGCGCACGTCAGGAGAACCGCCTTCTCGCAATCCTCCTCGCTGAGCTTGTCGAAGTCGATCTGAGGAAGCAGCGTGTTGACGAAGTGCTTGATGTTGCCCAACGCCGGCTCCTTATCCAGCGTCACCATCCAGGTGCAGACGCTGCCCGGGGGAAGCTTCGCGTTGCTGGACTCGACCATCTTGCATTCCACCGCATAGGCATCCTGCCCCTTGCGCGTCTTGAAGCTCTTGATCCCGAGGATCTCCACGCGGCCGACACCCGGGAGGATGTAGACGCCGCCTTCGCTGTACTTAGCTGCTTTGATTCCACCGAACAATCCCATGAACGGACCTCGTAAGTTAGGGTTAGGTTGCTGCTTTAGTGAACGGAGTGATGACTCGGGACCAGATCAGCCGCGGTCGGCGGCAAAGCGTGAACGGGCGCGGGCTGGCTCTTCGCCAACCAATGCGCGATGCGACCGCGCGCGATCTCGGTGAATTCGGGATCCTTCTCGATGCCGAGAAAGGACCATCCGCCGGTCACGGCGGCGATGCCGGTTCCTCCCGAGCCGCAGAATGGATCAAGCACGATCCCGCGCGGAGGAGTGATGAGCTTGACGAGATACTTCATCAACGTCACGGCCTTCACCGTTGGATGGTGATTGGCGCGGCCCTTCGACGTGCGGCCGGCTCCGGCGCGTGCGTTCTGAATCCCGGCGGAGCCTTCGGCGCGGTCAGTGATCTCGGTGCCGCGCTTCTTAGGTAGGTGCGCTAGACCTTCCTCACGCTCCGCGGTCGATGGCTTGGCGACGTAGAAGAAGCGGGAGGCGCCCCCGGAGTCATTGCGCCCCTTACCGTCGTATTTACCCGTACCTGTGAACAGTGAGTTATCCGAAGTGGCCGGCGCTTGGTCATGACTACCCGGGCGTTCCCCGCTCTGGTTATCCAGCTCCCAGACCGGACATCCTTGGGCGCAACCGCCTTTCCACTCATCGCTCCCGCAATCCGCCGAGTGGGTCAAGATCAGATTGGCAGGCCAGCGGCCCTGTGATGCGTCGAAATCCGCAGGCGCCGTAGGAGCGCCGTACACCGCGCCTTGAGTGCGTTCGGCAGTTGCTAGACCATAATCCGTCCGCTCGCGCCCGTCGATCCGACACGCATCCACATTCAGCGCCCCGGTTCCGTGCGTCTGCACGTTCGCCGCTACGGTGCCGGCCAGGGGCTTGCGGCAAAGGATCCAATGCTCCGAAGCAGGCTTGAGCGCGGTTCCCCAGCCCTCCCATTGTTTGGCGGCGTCGGTCGATTCTCGGATCGACTTGTCCACAACGCTGAATCGCTCGCCGACAAAACCGGGCGTGTCGCCCTGTTGCTCGCCGACCACGGGCGCCGTCTTCCACGCGTCGCCGCGCTCGCCCTTGCGCTCGTTGAGCCGCGCGACCTCGGCATCGAGGTCCGGCGAGATCGGTAGCAGGTCACGCAGCCGAGTCCACTGCTCGACAGTCGGCACGCACGGCTGACTATCAGTGTCGCGCGCGGCCCAGTGCTCGATCATCCGCGGGTGGACCTGGAAGTCCGCGGCGAGCGCCTGCGTCAGTTCGCGCGGCGAGACGTTAAGCGTAGTAGCTGCCGACTCCAGCGCGGCGCGGACCGCGCGGCAGACCACTCGCCACGGCTCCTCGTCCTCGACGCGCGCCTGGTCGATCGCCTTGCTGACGTTCAACGACTTCGGGAAGCCGGTTCCGAAGTGGTGCGTGATCACGTCACGGATCTCGAATCCCGCCTGCTCCAACGCCGTCGCTGTCCAATGCGACGTCCTAGGAATGGCCCACACCAGCGCATGAGCGCCCGGCTTGAGCACGCGCCGGGCCTCGCGCATGATCTCTTCCAGCCAGGAGATCCACGGCACGCGTCCGCCGCGATCGTCGTCCCACTCTTTGCCCATGAATCCGATCCCGGCAGGCGGGTCGGTGACCATGGAGTCGAGGCAATCAGCCGGGAGGCGTTTGAGGACCGCTAGACACTCCTCGTTAACCACCTGCCATTCGGGTTGGGCAACCATCTACCCGCTATATTAAGCCGCTGTTGTACCGCCTGTCAATAAGAGTTGCACCACAAGTAACAATCAGTTGCTAGCCGAAGCCAATCAGTTGCCTTCGAAGCCAATGAGCCGCGCAAAGTTCAGTTTTTGCCGTTGTCCCTGTGAATGCTCGATGTATTCCGCATCTCGCAAAGCTGAAGTGAACGCGTCGGCAAGTTCCGGCGTGTGAACGCAGATATCGATCCGGACCTCGTCCGCTTCCTGACCGGGCCTATGTGTTCTCGCGATCAACTGCTCCATATCCGCACCGCTAGACGGACAGGTGGTAAGTAGATTCGTATTGAACGCCTGCAAGTTTTTCCCGAACGAGTGGGCTTTTATACTACACACGATCACCGGATTCTTGGCCGCGTTGATCTTGACTAGATCGTCTGAGGCTTTGGCGCCTCCTCCGAAGAATGGAAAAGCTCCGGCCTTCGCTATAGCCTCACCAACACTCGAATGTTGGTACCAGATGATAGCCGGCGTCGCCTTGGTCCCGTTCTCGCGGCCCCATTCCACCGCGTGCTTCACCAGGAAGTCAGACACCCACACCGTCTCGCGCGGCGGCTCCGGGTTGTACCGGACCTTGACCTTGGCCCACTCCCAATAGGCGTCACTGTGATACTTGCCATCGATCACAGCCTTCGTCACAAGCAACGGCGAGTCCATGCCGCGCCTCGACTGCTTCAAGACCTCCCGGACTTCCTTGTGCCAGGCGGATCGCGCGGTAAGCCACTCATAATCAGGCACGCCGCCCGGCCAGTCCCAGCGGCTGAAAATCCCCGCGGCCAGCTGGCGAGCGATGCGGCAGACCTCCAGAATGTCGGTCAGCTCGTCGCCCGCGATCTCCCACGTCGCGTGCAGATCTCGAAGCGCGATCTGTACCTCGGCCGGCACGATCGGGCGCAGCGCATTGATCACCAGCGACGTTCCGACGGCGGATTCAGAGGTGGCGACCACGCCCGGCGTCTCGATAAGGCGACGGCGGAAACCCGAGCGGACCGCTTCATGCGCCTTACGCTTTTTCTCCGTGTCCGCTTGCGCGCCCGGGTCTGTCGCGATCGCGCGCTCCTCATCGTTGCAGAGCTGCAGCAGGGCGCCCGGAGGCATCGGGTCGTCACTGACGTCGATCGCCTCGGCCCATTCGTTCAGCGTGTGCCACGATGCCGGCAAGGGACTGTTCTTCTTGAGCGCCAGTTCCGACAGGTGCTGATAGTCCTTCAGCGACTTACGGGTGATCGTGCCGCTCAAGCCCACGAACCGGCATTCCGGGTGCTCTTTGAAGTAACGATTGAAACGCTTGGTGCGGGCCGCGCTGCGGCTCTTGATCATGTGGCATTCGTCCGCCACGATCACATCCGGCTTCAACTGATCTAGAACGTCCGCAGAACGATGGTTGCTCAGCTCCGAGTAGGCGACCACGCGGAGCTTGTCTAGGGGCAACACCCAATGCTGATTCAGGCGCGGTATGTCGACGCTCAAGAGCTGTGCGCGCAGCTGCGGCGGAACGAGGAGCACGATCTTCTTGGCTCCCATCTCGGCGCCGATCAGGAGGGACGCCAAGGTCTTGCCGGAACCAGCGGAGACCGGCCCAAGTAGACCGTTGGCTAGGGCCGCCTCGTGAATCATGGCGGACTGTACCGGCCAAAGGTCCATGGTTCCGCCGGGCCGGCGGTACTTCAGCGTGAGGTTGTGCGCGTAGTGTTCGAGGTCTAAAAGTCTCCGAGGAATGTTTAGGATACGGTCCAGCTCCGGCGAGTTCGTCACGCCGGCCCGCCAAGTCACCTCGCCAAGCTTCCCGCGGGTGAAGTGTAGATCCTCCTCTTTAATGTCGAGGAGACTCGCCAGGCTCGGCGCCGCGGTGTTGGGTGTGGGTTTAGGTTTGGCGTCCTTCTTCTTTCCAGCCTTCTTGATTCCTGAGAACGCCCCGGTCATGACGATCGGTGCGGGACCGGCCACGCCCGGGACAACGAACGGGATAGCCTCCGGCGCACTCAGGCTCGGCGCCCTGACGTCGATCGGTACGGCGGAGGGAACTAGGTTCGGGTTGTTCTTGAGGGGCAGGGGCGCGGCCAGGAGACGCGCTAATAGCTCGTCGGCGCGCTCAGGAGGTTCCGCGGGCTTGGGCTCAGGCTTCGGGCCGCCAAACAAATGCGCTAGCGACTCCGGGATCCCTTCCACTAGTTGTTACCGAGAGGTCCGCCGGGTCGCTCGGATGAGCCCTTGGCTTGTTCTTCGAGTATTTCGCTCGCTTGTTGCTCCTCCTCGGCTAGTTCCTTCTGCGCGTCTTTCCACTGTTTGAGGTTGGCGAGCATGGAATCGAGGCGGGCGTCGCGCTGCAGGTAACCGATAAACGTTGGCGAGACGCACGGCACGATCGAGTTGCCTTCGGGAACCATACCAACGATCTCCGGCTCGCCTGAACCGATCTCCATGAGACAGGCAAAAGCGATCAACGGAACCAATATCAATTCGTCGGTCTCGACCGGGTAATGCTCGGACTCCGCGGGCTCTTCCTTGGCGTAGACCGCGCGCCAACCGTCCGCAGGAAGCATGCCAACGATATCATTCATGGATCAATTGTAGCGTATCTTGAATGATCTCGGTAAGCGGCGTTTGTGCTACGTTGTATGAGAGTTTCTCTCCCCCATCGAACTCGTGATCAAAGAACCTATGCGCCTTGGTGCGTCGGCCCTTCACCCATGACGGGTTCTGGAGTGTGCCTCGCTCTAAACGTTGTCGTGCCGCTGTGAAAGGGTTCTCCAACAGGACGCACCGACATTGCGCGCCGGACTCGCGCACGACGTCGTTAGCGGCGCGGTTGGAGAGCTTGTCTCCGTCGATGATCGTCAGACGGTAGCCTCGTAGCGCTTTGACCCAGAAATCGATCGCCGGTTTGATCTGGGAGATCGGAAGCGTATCCGAGCCGTCGAACTTATCGCCTCGCCAGTGACCGGCAGCGGCAATACCTCCTGCCGGGACGGTCGGAAACAAAGTCCACTTCGGAGTAGCGACCTCGATACAACCGCTGCCGGGTCGGATCGTGTGGCCCGTGATGTTCTGAATCAGCGCCCGCGCCAGCGTCGTCTTACCGATGCCGGGCTCACCGACGATCCAAAGGACCGTGCTCAAGGCATTGGACGGCCCGCCCCGTTGAGTGTCATACCGCCCGCAACCCGTGCGCGGCGAACGCCTGGGAGATCTTCTCCGGGTCGTCCGCCTGCTCTTCCGGTGTGAACGCGTCAAGCTGGGTGATCCGGCGCAGACGGCGAGGGGGTTCGGGCTTCGCCGCAACCAGGGGGGGAAGGCCGGCGATGTGCTCCGCCGCGATTTGATCCAGCTCGGCCAGAGTCAACACGGGTAGGTCATTGGTCCAGAACATGTTTCGGACCGCTGTCCACGGCACGAATGTTTCGAACGGTACTTGGGAAAAGGAGAGGGTCCCTAACACGCCGACTTGATCGATGCGCAAATCCCTGATCGGCGGATTGACGAAGTGCAGATCGTAATCAAGTCTGACACATCCTTCCGAGTTGAGATTCAATCCAGCAGGAAGTACCACACCCGGATGCGCCGCCTGCACGAATAACGTCACCGTGCCGTGTCGCAACCCGTGGAGCGCCAGCGCCATTAGGCGCTTTTTCGTTACCTCGAACAACAGAGGGTCATTGCTCATCGTTCGCCCTCGGGTTTGTTCATGTTTTTCAGCGAATCGAGTGACGCGTAATTGAGCGCCCACGTTGCACCTTGCAACCACCCGAGCCACCTCATGACCTTCTCACGCCGACCGTCTTCGAGAAGACGCGGGATCTCTTCACAAACGAACGCCAAGTGTCCTCGGATCGCCGACGTCGACAGCTGCGTCATCTTCTGCAACTGTTCACGTTCACTGAAGCGAACCGGCCGGACGCCTCTGAGCATGAGAACACCATGCAGATCGCGAACCGCATCCAAGATCTTTTGATTGGTCATGGCCATGCTATTCCGCTCCCTTTCCAATTTCTCCAGTCGTCGGACCCGTAGGGCGACCAACGCTATCGAGGCAGCAAGAAAAATGTAGGCAAGCAAACTGTTTAGTACAGGATCAACAAATTGTTGCTACTAAGCTGCCTGAGCTTCGTCTTCTAGTCGTACCGGGAACACTTCATCCGACACACTCAACGACAACGCCGTCAGATCCTCGGGCGCGTCACGATGCCAACACCATGATCGGCGCAGGCACGCGAGACCGTGATCTGTGTAACTAATGATTTCACACACATCCGCGCGTCCTGTGGGCGCTCCGTTGAACTCTCTCAACAAAACGCGTGATCCCACGTCCAGGCGCCTCGGGAGTCTCACGTATCCAAACGCCCTATGTTTCAGCCTCTCCGCCAACTCGGGTGTCATCTTCATGACGAAAACAGGCGCCTTAGAGGGGGGCCTAGGGTGAGTAGGTGACGTCATCCGAACGGTTACCTTAACTGATCCAGGAAAGCCGGATCAACAACTTTTTATTAAATTTCATGTGCTGAGTCGCAATTCTAGTTGTAGGTGTTCATACGACTTGAGGACATCTCTGACGAACCTACGCACACGTTGGGCAGCTTTACCGCGCGGGACGCACGATCCGTTGTTGTACGCGGCGAGCGCGGCCGGCAGCGTTCCGCATTTCGCCAGCTTCTCGTTCAGGATGCGGGCGCCCTCGCGGACGTTGTTGCTCGGATTGAGCAACTGTCGCGCGGTCAGCTTGGTGGAGACACCGATCCGCGGTTGGGTCAGACCTACGCAGGTTCCATCCCAGTTGCACGCGTTCGATCGGAAGCCGCTCTCGACTCCTACGATCGCGGTCATGAGCAAAGGATCAATCGCGGTCGGCTCGGCGGCTCGGCTCTCCTCGTAGATCGCCGTCGCCACCCGTTTGGCTTCGGTGACGTGCTTCGGCCCGAGGGTGCGCAGGATGGCTAGGAGGATGATGACTTTCACGACAGTCCCGAAAGCAACGCCTCGATCCGGTCGCGCTTCTTGTTCAGCGAAGCGAGCTTTGCGCGGGCCTTCTTGCGGACATTTTCGACCGCGTCTTTACGTGACTTGAAAGCATCGCGGCCGATCTTGCATTGAATTGGGATGCGCCCCGGTTGGCCGAAGTAGACGTATACGTCAGGGGGATAAGCGACATCAGACCGTTGTTGAATACCTTTCGTCGCCCAATACTTCGTGACGAACCAAACACCGTTCATGTTGTGCCTTTCGTGTCCCGGGACCGGAATCGAACCGGCATTGCGTCGCCCTTACTTCGATATCTGCGGGGACGAGAGCCAATATCTCAACCCGGGACGGGATTACCTGCCACCGTGTTCTACTATCTGCCGTGAAACACCATCTCCGCGTACGGGATCACCGCGGTCAACAGCTCCTGAATGTCGGGAATCGCCGTGTCGACATAGATCGACGTCGGCAATCCCCGAAGCAACACGCGAACCGAAGCACTCAAATAAGCCTTCGACTCGTACTTGATGAACCGGTAATCGGCGACCTCTGCCGCCTTCGACGCTTGCGCGGTAATACCGTGCCAGAAATCCCGTGCATCGACGGGCAAGTGTTCTGCCGGCCAACCCTTGCCCGGCATACAATCGATGAAGACGAACTTGACCGGACAAGCGAACTGCGGATCCGCGGTCTTCAAACGGTGTTTGATCTGTTCCAACACCGAATCCACGGGCGCGGGCGCGGGCGCGGGCGCGGGCGCGGGGGAAAG
>JADMIO010606934.1_pt1 | contig 85136 bp, 69 predicted proteins | sample 8958161 | NCBI WGS metagenome assembly JADMIO01 (sample SAMN16585339, study PRJNA669376) | soil metagenome | isolation source: Crop rotation soil | place: USA: Cullars Rotation, Alabama | collected 2011 | reverse complement strand
AGAATCGGGAGCTCGGGTCCGCGCTCGACGAACCGCCGAAGCAGGCCGCGCAGCTCGAGCCGGTCGCCGTAGCGCGGGAGCGGCGATCCGAGCACGATGAGGTCGTGCTTGCCTTCCGCGACCTGCGCTCGGATTTCCTCCTCGGGTTCTCCAGTTCGGACCGCCGAGTCGCCCTTCACGCCGAGGCGCGCGAGGGTCCGCACGCCGCCTTCCAGGAAACGGCGCGCTGCCTCCCGGGCGCCGGCGCCGGCGTCGGCCTCCAGGACCGTCATCACCGTCACCTCGGCGCCGAGGTGGCGCGTGAGGCGCGCGGTGAAGGCGACGTCGCGCTTCCCGGGCTCGCCGACCGCGACGCAGACCAGGATCCGCGCCGGCATGGGGCGGGCCGCCGGAACGAGCAGGAGATGCTCCGCGCCCGCCGCGAGCGCGGCGGACGTGATCTCGCGCCCCTCCCCTTCCTCCCAGCCCAGGACCACGAGGTCGTACGGCAGGCGCCCGACTTCGTCCGCGACGACTTCCACGCGCGAGCCGGCCACGGAGCGCGTCTCGTGGATCGTGACGGACGTGCCGAGCTTCTCGACGCTCGCGCGCAGGAGCTTCGTCAGCGCGTCCCCGGTCTTGTCGGCGCGCACCACCAGGCTGACGCGCGCCTGCGCCAGGCGCGCCATGTCGGCGCCGAGCGCGAGGGCCGCCCGGTCCTCGGGGGAATCGCTCGTCACCAGGAGAAAGTGCAGCCCGGGATGCGCGAGCGCGTGGATCCGGCGGACTCCGACCCAGGCGCGGTCGCCCGGCCGCAGCGGCGTCTGGCGCGCCGTGTGCGGCGTCCGGCTGGCCTCCACCAGGAAGTAGTCGCTGCCGAATGGGACCGCTGGCGCGAGCGTGCGCACCCGGGGCATCGCGGGAAGCCGGAGCAGGAGGCGTTCCTGCGCGCCGGCAAAGCTCGCCTGCTCGACGACACCCTCGCCCAGGACGGGCACGGTGAGGTCGCTTCGGTCCTTCTCGAGCGCCACGTCCTCCGGCCGAAAGAGGGCCTGGGCGCGCTGGCTCGACACTCCGGTCGCCTCTTCCGTCGGCATCGGAAGGTCGAGTGTGCCGACGCGCACCGCGCCGCGCCGGACCTCGCCGACGATCAGGTTCGCGGCGCCCAGGAACGTGGCGACGAACTCGGTCGACGGGCGCAGGTACAGCTCGTTCGGGGGTCCGATCTCGAGGATGCGCCCGTAGTTCATGACGGCCAGCCGGTCGCCCAGCTCGAACGCCTCCTCCTGGTCGTGGGTGACGAAGATGGCGGTGAAGCGGAGCTCTCGCTGGATGCGACGCAAGGTCTTTCGCAGCTCTCCGCGGATCCGGGCATCGAGCGCACCGAACGGCTCGTCCAAGAGCAGCACCTGGGGCTCGTGCGCGAGCGCCCGCGCGAGCGCGACGCGCTGCTGCTGGCCGCCCGAGAGCTGGCGCGGCAGCCGGCCGCCGAATCCGGACAACTCGACCAGCTCGAGGAGCTCGTCGCGGCGCCGCGCGCGATCCTTTGCGGAAACTCCGCGGACGCGCAGCGCGAACTCGACGTTCTGGCCCACGGTCATGTGTCGGAACAGGGCGTAGTGCTGGAAGACGAAGCCTGCGCCGCGGGCCCGGGGCGGGGCGTGGGTCACGTCGCGGCCGTGGAGGAGCACGCGGCCGGCGTCGGCTTCGGCGAGGCCCGCGATCATCCGGAGGACCGTGCTCTTGCCGCTGCCGCTCGGGCCGAGAAGCACGAAGAGCTCGCCGGTCGCGATCGAAAGAGAGAGATCGCTGACGACGGCGCGCTCCCCGTAGCGCTTGGTCACTCCTTCGAGGACGATCGACAAGCCGTTCTCCGGCGAGGACGATATCCCGCGGAGAAGAGGAAAAAAAAAGGGCCCGGGGCGGTCAGAGGAGTGACCCGCCCCGGGCCGTGAAAAGGTGAGCCTGTTTAGAACTCGACGCGGAACCCCAGCTCGTAGCTGCGGGGCCGCTGCCATGCGGTCGCGAAGTTGAAGCGCGGATTCGTCGGGTCGTCGACGGTGCCGCCGTCTCCGACGTTGCCGTCGCGCTGGATCGGGATCTCGGTGTCGAGGATGTTGAACACCGAGCCGATGATTCCGAGGCGCACTTGTCCGATCACGAAGTCCTTCTGGAGCTGCGCGTCCCACCGGTAGTAGTCGGGCAGTCGCCGCGACCCGCGCGGCTCGAGGAACTCGTCGCCGTAGGGCGCGTTGGGCGCCGGGCGGGTCACGTTGTACGCGAGCCCGCTGTCCCAGTAAACGCTGGTGCCGGCGAAGAGATCCCACGGCAGCCGGACGTACCCGTCCAGCTTGACGACGTGGCGCGCGTCATCCGACGTGAAGCCGTAGCGGTTCACGAAATGATCCGGGAAGAAGTCGAAGTCGGTGCCGGTGTTCTGGGTGTACTCGACCGAGCTGCGCGACTTGGAGAGCGTGTACGAGAAGATCCAGCTCATCGCGTTGGTCGGCCGGCTCTCGACCTTGAAGATCAGGCCGCGGTAGTCGGACCTGAGGACGTCGTCGAGGCCGTGCGGGCGGTTCGTCAGCTCGTAGCGGCTGCAGTCCGCGTCCGCGCAGCTGTCTTCGAACATGTGGCGGTTGCGGCGATAGATGCCGGTCACGTCGAGGCTCGTGTTCTTGAAGATCCGCTGGGTGATCCCGCCCGAGACTTGCTGTGAGTAGGTCGGCCGCAGGGACGGGTCGAGGATGTTGCCGGAGGGGCCGCCGAACGCGCCGAGGAAGTCGAAGCTCTCCCCGTTGAACAGGAAGGCGGAGAGGACGGTGCCCTGGCGGGCCAGGAAGCCCGGCAGCGTGAGAGCCGAATCCTCCATGAACTCGCCGGCGTTCGCCTTCAGGATCGTCGTGGAGTTGTTGAAGACGTCCCACGACACGCCCACGCGGGGCTGGATGCGGGTGAAGCTCTTCACCTTCTCGTCGTTCTCGAGGAAGTACTTGACCTGGTCGTAACGAGCGCCCAGCTTCGCCGTGACGCTCGGGACCGGCCGCCACTCGTCCTGGACGTAGAAGGCCATCCCGTGGGCCTTGAACGTCTGCTGAGGGACGTCGGTGTAGACGAGGTAGAGGAACGGGTCTCCGCCCGCCGGCTCGTCGATGGCGCCGCAGGTCGCGCCGGCCGGCTGCCCGAATTCCGTCGAGCAGAAGCTCGGATCGAGCGGCGTTCCCGTGACGTTGTTGACGCTGTCGAAGCGCGTCCACTCGAGATCCGTCCCGACCTTGAAGAGGTGGCTACCCAGGAAGTTCGCGATGTAGCTGGTGGAGCCGAGCGCCTGGAACCGGGGCCGCTTGGCGTGCTGGACGTTCGTGTAGTTGACGGACTGGATGCCCGTGACCTGGTCGATGACGCCGGTCGTGTCGAGGTCACCGCTCTGCGGGAAAGCGTCGAGCTTGTTGTTGACGTATCCGAGCTGCAGGTTCGCCAGCCAGTTCGGCGTCAGGACGGCATCGTAGCTGCCGTTGTAGACGGTCAGGTCCTGCGTCTGCTTGTAGCCGGCTTCCCGGGTATAGAAGGAGCTGTCCTCGGCATGGTCGATGTCGGCCGTCTCGCTGTTGAACTTCAACGCGAGGGTCTGGTTCGGCGCCGGGGTCGCGGTCACCTTGCCGAAGACGGTCCAGCCCTTGAACTCGCGACGGCCCGGCTGGAACCCGAACAGGTCCGGGCGCTGCCGGGTGAAGTCGGGACGCTCGACGGAGCCGAAGAACCAGATGCGGTCGCGCATGATGGGCCCGCCGAGCGTCGCGGCCGGAGAGAGGTTCTTGAAGTCCTCGTTGTCCCGGTCGTAGCGCAGCCGGTCGGTGCCCGGCGGGAAGTCGCGCTTCTTCGATCCCTGCTCGGTCAGCTTCTCCGACTGATAGCGCGCGTCGAGCGTGCCGTGGAAGCTGTTGCCGCCCGACTTCGTGATCACGTTGATGATCCCACCGATCGCCTTGCCGTACTCGGCCTCGAAGCCGCTCGTCTGCACCGCGATCTCCTGGATCGAGTCGAAGGTGAAATTCGACGTGAACGTGTGCGTGACCGGGTCGGTCGTGTTCAGACCGTCGATCAGGAACGAGTTCTGGCCGTAGTTGGAGCCGAAGAAGGAGGGGTTGCCGCCGGACCCGGCCTGGCTTCCCGCCCCCGGCGCCTCGAGGACGACGGTCTGATAGGAGCGGTTCGCGAGCCCGATCGTCGAGTACTTGAGGTGGTCCTCCTTGAGGTTGACCTGCGTGTTCGTCCGCGTCGGGTCGATGACGACGGTCTCGCCGCTGACCTCGACGGACTCCGCCACGCGGGCGAGCGCCAGCGTGACGTTGATCTTGGTCGCCGTGTCGAGCGCGATCACGACGTCCGTGCGGACGGCCTTCTCGAACGACGCGATCTCGTAGTCCGCGCGGTAGGTGCCGGGCGGCAGCAGCGGGAAGTTGTACTCCCCGGCGGCGTTGGTCGTCACCGTGCGCGTCCCCTGGAGGGACGGGCTCGAGATGGTGACGTTGACGCCCGGCAGCGCGCTGCCGTCGGCGTCGGTCACCGTGCCGAAGAGAGTTCCGGTCGTCGCGGCAAAGGCGCTCCCTGCCGTCAGGAGCAGGAGAGCGACCGCCGCCGCGGCGAAGCTTCTAAATCGTCTGTTCATCTTTGTTCCTTTCCTCTGTTTTTATGTCCCGTGTCCCGTGTCCCATGTCCCGTGTCCCATGTCCCGTGTCCCGTGTCGTTGTTAGAACCGGAGTCCCACGCTGAACCGGAAGGTCCGCGGCAGCTGGTAGGCGTCGCGGCCGATCGCCTTCCCGAAGTTCGCGGCGTACGTGAAGTCCCTCCCCTCGACCGGCGGCTGCGACGGATCGAAGTTCTGGAGGGGCGCACCGGCGCTCGCGCGCGTGTTGACCGTCGTGCTCGAGTCGATCCCGATGCGGCCGCCCGTCAGGGCGTCCTCGTTGAAGACGTTGATCAGCTCGGGCTGCAGGAAAACCTCGAGCGACTTCCAGACCTTCAGGCTGACGTTCAGCGCGAGATCGGTCCGGGTCATGTCCTCGAACCGGAATGGCGCCCGTCCGCCGCCGAAGTAGTAATTGACCGAGGTCGGAGGATCGATGTAGCCCGGGTTGTCCACGAAGGACCGCGTGTCGATCGTCCCGAGCGCGCGGTAGGCGCGACCCGAAGCGTAGGTTTCGAGCAACGTCAGGTTGAGGTTGGCGAATCGCGTCGGGAAGTCGAAGCCGAGCCAGAGGCGCGCGCTGTGGCGCTGATCGCCCTCCAGGTAGCCGGTCGGGTTGTTCTGCTTGAACTGCTTGTATTCGGGGTACTCGGCGGCGGTTCCCGGGATCGGCCCGCTCGTGAAGTCCTCCGCGTCGAGGTTGCCGGTCAGGCGCGACCACGTGTAGTTGCCGCCGACGAAGAGACCGACCGGGAACCGATAGGAGAACTGGGTCTGCACCGCCGTGTACTTGCGGTCGTACCGGCCGTCGTTGTCGACGATCGCGAGGTCGGTGTTGTTGCCGAACTGGTCTTCTGGCGATGGGCCGGTCGAAAGATCGATCCGGCTGCCGTAGAAGTCGTCCCAGTTGCGGTAGATGAGGTCGACCTTCCCGAAGCCGCGCGAGCCGAGCGCCGCGCCGAAGCCGACCGTGTACTCCTTGACGTTCGGCGACTTGAGCGAGCCCTTCAGGATCGTGGAGGAGAGACCCGGGATGTCCTGCAGGCGCGTGGGCCGCGACGACGTGCCGCCGATCGAGTTGAACCAGTCGAAGACGGCCTGGATCGCCTGGGCGTTCGACATCAGTTGATCCGTGGGCGCGTTGACGTCGCAGTTGATGCACGGGCCGCGGTAGAACCAGTCGAGCGTGGCGTTGATGCCGGCGGGCGAGGTCTCGTTCGCGATCCCCAGCGTCAGGTTCGCCACGTACTGCCCGTATCCGGCGTTGACGACGTAGCGTCCATCGCCGCGGACGTCGTAGTGCGCCGCGAGCCGCGGGCTGATCGCCGAGTCGTCCGAGACCAGGAACCCGTCGCTGTTCTTGGACCGGTTCTTGTCGTAGCGGACGCCGGCGTTGAAGCTCCAGTGGGAGCCGACCGCGATGCGGTCGTTCAGGTATACCGACTCGGTGTTGAAGTCGGTCCCCTGCGTCAGCTGCAGGATCGGCGTGTAGCGCAGGAACGTCGAGTCGCCCGGCGTGCGGAACACCGGGAACACCTGCGTGCCCCGGATGATCGCGCTGGTGCCGAAAATCCGGTAATCGCTGCCGGACTGGTGGTTGTTCGCGAACTGGAAGTCGTGGAAGTGCTCGTAGCCCAGGCGGATGTCGTGGGTGCCGAGGGCCTGCGTGGACAGGAAGTAGGACGCCTTGCCGGACCAGGACTCGTTGTCGCGCTGCTCCGGGGTGTCGTTGGAGAACGTGGGCGAGTTGTACCGGGCGTTGCCGCGGGACCGGTCGAGGAGCAGGGTGCCCTGCAGCGGGTCGGTGAACGGCGACCCGGAGTTTTCGAACGTGAACTGCTTCCGGGCGTACTGCGCCTCGAAGAAGAGCTTGTCGGTGAAGACGCCGTTGTAGTTGATCCCCAGCAGCGTGTTGGGCGTCTGGCGGGTCACGAGGCTCGCCGTGTCGAGGATGTTCGTCGTGAAGGAGTTGTTCACCTCTTCGTCCGCAATGTCGATGTAGCTGCCGACGAGGCTGTGCCGCGGCGTGATGGCGAAGGTCAGCTTTCCTTCGATCCGCTGCTGGTCGCGAACGTTCGCGTAGGCGATCGGGGTCGGGTCGATCGAACCCGGACCCGCGGTCGGGTTCGTCTGACGCGAGATCGACGTCTTCTGCGTGCGGTAAGCGCCGAAGCCCCAGATGCGGTCCACCCAGATCGGGCCGCCGAGCGTCGCCTCGTAGACCGGGTTCGTCTTGTCGATCCGCGGGTCGAGATTCCGCGACTCGTTCAGAGGATCGTTGCTGTTCCACTTCTCGTTCGTGAAGCTCGTGCGGAACGATCCGGAGAGACGGTTCCCGCCGGACTTCGTGATCGCCGAGACCACGCCGCCCGTGAAGCGCCCGTACTCCGCGGAGATGTTCCCGGTCAGGACGGTCGTCTCCTGGATCGCGTCCTCGATGAAGAGGTCGTGCGGCTGGCCGCGCAGGTTCTCGTTGACGACCACGCCGTTGATCAGGAAGAGGCTGTCGTACGACGGCGCGCCCGCGATCTCGATGACGGGCAGGCGGTCGTTGCCGCCCGGACCGTTGTTGGTCACGCCCGGCGCGAGCAGCGTCGTCGCCGCCAGCGTCCGCTGGATCGGGAGCTTGTCGATGAAGTCCGACTTGTAGTTCGTGGCGACCTCGGGGGCCGCGAGGAGCGCGGTCTCAGCGGTCGTGCCGGTGACCGTGATCGCCTCGGTCACCGCGGCGGGACGCATCTCGACGTCGAGGCGTCCGGTTCCGTTCGCCCCGAGCGACACGGTCCGCTCGATCGGGGTCATTCCCGAGAGCTCGAACCGCACCGTGTAGTCGCCGGGCGGCAGCAGGTTGAAGATGTAGTCGCCGTTGGCGCTCGTCCCCGTGTCGCGCGCGCCCTGCAAACGCGGCGACTCCACTTTGACCGTGACTCCGGGCAAGGCGACGTTGCCTTCCGTCGTGACCTTGCCGGTGAGCGACGCCGTGGGCAGACCCTGGGCCAGCAGCAATGCGCCCGAGAGGAACGCGGCTGCCGCGATCCATCCGACTCTCCGGGTCTTCATTTCTCCACCCTCCTGTGCAGCGAGGCGCTGCGTAAAAAAGCGGATGGGTGGAAGAGCAACCGGGTTGCCACGGGCCGCGTGCCAACACGCGCGACGAATCGCGCCGGAGACGGGACGAAGTCGGGGGACGCGTGGACCAGTGAATCGCGAGGGTCGGAGCGCGGGCCAGGCGGTTCAGAACTCCGGACGGCAAATCAAACCGTTGGACGTCGCGCCGGCGCGACGCGGGTCGAAGCGCGCACCCGCGCCTCTCCGCAGAGGGGGAAGCGAAGGACGAATCGACCCGCCCGGGGGACGGTGGCGAGGGCCGTTCTCCGCGGTCTCCGGACGTCCGGTTTGCCGGATTTTCCGGGCGGATTTGAACGCCGGCGGGACCGGTGCACGCTTTTCCGGGCGTCCCGACGGAAAAGATTTTCGCGGTCGTCGCCGGTGCGATTCGCGGGAGGCGCTGCGCCGTCCTCCGAAAGCGGGCGTTGGTCCCTTCGGCGGAGGATGCGCCGGGCCGGAGGCAGCGGAATTGCTGTCCCGCGAGCCCGTGGGGCAATCCCGAAAAATCTTTTTTTCGTCCGGGCCGTTAAGAGATGCAGGAGATCGTGCGGCTTTGCCACGTCGCGTCTGGAGAAAGCTGACCGTCCTGGCGCTCGCGCTGGCGTGCTCCGGGGTCGCGGTCGCCGACGTGGAGTCGATGTTCGACGCCGGCTCCGCGGGCCCGACCCGGCGTCGCACGATCGAGCGGTCCCGGAAGCTCCTCGCCGACGTCCTGGAGCTCTACCCCGGCACGACGGTCGCGGTCGGGATCGACGACCGCGTCGTCTGGTCGGCGGGCTTCGGTTACTCGAACGTCCGCCGCCAGGTGCCGGTCTCCTCGGCGACCCAGTTCCGGATCGACCAGGTCTCGGAAGCCCTGACCGCGACGGCGCTCGTTCGGCTCGCCGAGGAAGGCCGGCTCGACCTCGACGCACCGATTCAGAAGTACGTCCCGGCGTACCCCGAGAAACAGCATCCCGTCACGACGCGGCAGGTCGCCGCGCACCTGGGTGGGATCCCGGCGCTTCCCGCGGAGCAGCTGCGCGCCTCGCACTGCGTCCACCCGGATGAAGCGATCCGTTCGTTCGCCGCCCTTCCGCTGTCTCGGATCCCCGGGACCCGGTACCTCCACTCGACGCCCGGATATGTCCTCCTCTCGGCGGTGGTCGCGGCTGCGTGCGGACAGGACTTCGTCTCCTGCCTCCAGGAGAAAGTGTTCCGGCCTGCAGCGATGACGGCCACTGCGCTCGACGACCCGCGCGCCCCCGCGCCGCGGATGGCGGTGCCCTACGTGCGCGGGTGGCTTTCCATGCTCGCGGAAGCGCCGGCGGTCGACAACAGCTGCGAGTGGGGCGCGGGCGGCTTCGTCTCTACGGCCGAAGACCTCGCGCGTTTCGGTCTCGCGCTCCTTCGCGGCGATCTCGTCAAGCGGGAGTCGCTGCCGCTGCTTCTCACTCCCCAGAAGACGTCCACCGGCGAAGGCACCGGGCACGGTCTCGGCTGGCAGGTGGGCGTCGATCGGGCGGGGCGCCGCCGGATGGTCCAGAGCGGGCGCACCACCGGCGGCCGATCCGTCGTGGTGCTCGTTCCCGACTCGAAGCTCGCCGTCGCAGTGCTGGCGAACGTCGACGGAGAGCACCTCGACGATCACGCGCTGAAGATCGCGGAGTTGTTCGCCGAGCCGGAGTAGGTCTCGTTCTTCTGCTCTCAGCGAGCTGATCGCTGGCAGCTTCTTCTTGTGACCCCGCTCACGTTCGTTCGTCACACGTCTTCGACCGCTTCTGGATGAGCTTTTTCGGCCTCCGTAACTTTCCCGTTTCCAGGAACTTACAGACTGGCACAGCTATCGCAATCTCCGACTGGCGTCGCGAAGCGAAACGCGACGGAGCAAAGGAAGGGAGGCTGCGATGTTGGAAAGCGGGAAGAAGTGGAAGCGGTCGATCGGCGCAGGAGTCCTCGGATCGGTCCTTCTCGCGGGCGCGGCGCTCGGAGCGGAGGCCCGCATGCAGACGGAACGTCCCAACACGAAGCGCACCACGACGAACGCGACATCGACCACGAGGGCGAGAGTCGTTGAATTCAAGCCGGAGGGGACCGACTCGTGGCTCTGCATCAACGTGAGCCCCTTCTTCTGTGACTACGTTCCGACGGTGACGTCGTCGACGCCGACGCCCGGCACGGCGATGGCGGAGCGCGGCCGGCGTTAAAAAGAGTTCCAACGATCCAGACCTCCGCGCGTCGGGGTTCTCGGTCGCTGGAAGTCGAAAAAAGCCCCTCGCGAGAGGGGCTTTTGATTTTGGGGAAGCTGTCCGCTATCCGCCATCAGCTCTCAGCTGGTAGCTTGTAGATCCCTTGCCTCGCGATCGCGACGTGGATTCCCGCGGACTGGAACAGGCGCTCGCGCGGACGGTCCGCGGCGAGGTTCGTTTCGATGCCGGCAGCCGCGCGCTCTACGCGACGGACTCCTCCAACTACCGCCAGGTGCCGATCGGGGTCGTGGTGCCGCGCGACCGCGACGACGTCGTTGCCACGCTGGAGCTCTGCCGCCGCTTCGGAGCCCCGATCCTGGGCCGCGGCGCGGGGACGAGCCTCGCCGGGCAGTGCTGCAACGTGGCCGTCGTTCTCGACACGACGAAGCACTTCAACCGGATCCTGGAGGTCGACGGCGCAACTCGCACCGCGAGCGTCGAGCCCGGAGTCGTGCTGGACGATCTGCGCAACGCGGCCGAGCGGCACGGGCTCACGTTCGGACCGGACCCGGCGACTCACGCGTGCTGCACGCTCGGCGGAATGATCGGAAACAACTCCTGCGGCGTCCACTCGGTCCTGGCCGGAAAAACCGACGACAACGTCGAGCGGCTCGAGGTCGTCGCCGGGGACGGCACGCTCGTCGACGCCGGTCCGACGTCGGACGACGAGCTCGCGCGCATCGTCGCGGCGGGCGGCCGGCGCGCCGAGATCTACGCCGGGCTGCGCGGCCTCCGCGATCGCTACGCGCCGCTCATCCGGTCCCGCTATCCGGACATCCCACGCCGCGTCTCGGGTTACAACCTGCCGCACCTCCTGCCCGAGAACGGCTTCGACGTCGCGCGGGCGCTCGTGGGCTCCGAGGGCACGTGCGCGTTCGTCCTGGAAGCGAAGCTGCGCCTCGTCGTCAGTCCTCCGGCGCGGGTGCTCGTCGTGCTCGGATTCGGCGACGTCTACTCCGCGGCGGACACGGTCCCGGCGATCCTCGCGCACGGGCCGATCGGGCTGGAGGGATTCGACGACGGCCTGATCGGCGACATGGATCGGATCGGGCTCTTCCCGGCGAACCGCCGCCTGCTCCCGGAGGGGCGCGGCTGGCTGCTCGTGGAATTCGGCGCCGCGGAAGCGCCCGACGCGCTCGCGGCGGCGACCCGGCTCGTCAACTCCGTCGCGTCGCACGGAGCCGTGTCGTCGCGCGTCTTCGACCGCCGCGAGGACGCCGCGCGGATCTGGCAGATCCGGCAGGCGGGCCTCGGCGCGACCGCGCACGTACCGGGGCGTCCGATGACCTGGGAGGGCTGGGAGGACTCGGCCGTCGCTCCCGAGAAGCTCGGCGCCTACCTCCGCGACCTGCGCGCGCTCCTCGACGGGCACGGCTACGCCGGCGACTTCTACGGCCACTTCGGGCAGGGCTGCGTGCACACGCGCACGGACTTCGACCTCTTCAACCCGGCAGGCATCGCGAAATATCGCGCGTTCGTGCTCGAGGCCGCGGACCTCGTCGTCCGCTACGGCGGCTCGCTCTCGGGCGAGCACGGCGACGGCCAGTCGCGCGCGGAGCTGCTCCCGAAGATGTTCGGCCCCGAGCTCGTGCAGGCCTTTCGCGAGTTCAAGGCCATCTGGGACCCGGACGGCCTCATGAACCCGGGCAAGGTCGTCGACGCCGCCCGCCTCGACGAGAACCTCCGATTCGCGAGCGCGCCCCCGGGCCGTCCTCCGATCCGAACCGAGTTTGCCTACGCGGCCGACGGCGGCGACTTCCCGCGGGCGCTCAAGCGCTGCGTCGGCGTGGGCGAGTGCCGGCGCGCCGCCGGCGGAACGATGTGCCCCAGCTTCATGGTGACGCGCGAGGAGAAGCACTCGACCCGCGGGCGCGCCCGCCTCCTCGACGAGATGATCCGCGGCGAGGTCCTGACCGGCGGGTGGAAGGAAGAGGCCGTCCGCGACGCCCTCGACCTCTGCCTCGCCTGCAAGGGCTGCAAGTCGGACTGCCCGGTTGGCGTCGACGTCGCGGCGTGGAAGGCGGAGTTCCTGTCGCACTACTACCGCGGGCGCCGGCGACCGGTCGCCGCGTACTCGATGGGCCTCGTCGATCGCTGGGCGAGACTGGCGTCGGCCGCGCCGGGCGTGGCGAACTTGGTCACGCAGTCGCCGATCCTCTCGGGCGCGGTCCGGGCGATCGCGGGGATCGCGCCGGATCGGAAGCTGCCGCGAATTGCCTCGGAGACGTTCCTCCGCTGGTTCGCGAGGCGGCGTCCCCGGACCGCCCCGCTCCCCGGGGGCCGCCGCGCGATCCTCTTCCCGGACACGTTCACGAACCACTTCTCCCCCGGCATCGGGCGGGCCGCCGTGGACGTTTTGGAGAGCGCGGGCTTCTCGCTGGAAGTTCCGGGCGGACGGCTCTGCTGCGGCCGGCCGCTGTACGACTTCGGAATGCTGGACGCGGCGCGCCGCCGGCTCGCGCGGGTCCTCGAGACGCTCTCCCCGGCGGTCGAGGCCGGGGCGCCCGTCGTCGTCCTCGAGCCGAGCTGCGCGGCGGTCTTCCGGGACGAGCTGCCCGAGCTCTTCCCCGGCGATCCCCGGGCCGCGCGACTCTCCGGCCGCACGTTCCTTCTCGCGGAGCTCCTCGAGAAAGAGGTCCCGGAGTGGACCTCGGGCGGAAAGCGGCCGCCGGTGAAAGCGCTCGTCCAGTTCCACTGCCATCAACGCGCGCTCTTCGGAACGGATGCGGACCGCCGCGCGTTCGCCGCGATCGGCCTGCAGGCGGACGTCCCGGACTCCGGCTGCTGCGGGATGGCCGGCTCCTTCGGCTTCGAGAAATCCCACGCCGCCGTGTCGCTTGCGATCGGCGAACGGGTCATCCTGCCGGCGGTGCGCGCCGCTTCGCCCGACACGCTCGTGCTCGCGGACGGTTTCAGTTGCCGCGAACAGATCTTCCAGGCGACAGGCCGCCGCGCGATCCACCTCGCGGAGGCAATCCGCCGCGCGATGGAAAGCTCGCCCGGCTGACCAGTTCGGGCCGCCGGACCGCCGCGGCACGGTTCTCGCAGCCGAGCGGATCGAAATGAGACGTTGTCGGGACAATCCCTGGAAGGGCGCGATCCTCGGGATGGTGGGGGGAGTCGCGGGTACGCTCGCGATGGGTCTCTACTGGAAGGCCGTGAAGGCGGCGACCGGCGAGGATCCGCGCGAGGCGAAGAGCCGCGAGCCGGGCCCGCTCGACGACATCGCGATCCCGGGCCCGCAGACGAAGCGCGGCGAGGACTCGACGGAGGCGGTCGGCCGGATCGTCTACGACGACCTCATGGGGCAGGCGCCGCCCGGCAGGGAGACGAAGGAGCTTCTTTCCAGTCTCGTCCACTGGACGTACGGAAGCGTCCAGGGCGCCGCCTACGGTGCGGTCCGGGGACGCCAGGACCCTCCGGATCTCGCGGGAGGAGCGGCATTCGGGACCGCGCTCTGGGTCGTCAGCGAGCTCGGCCTGCCTCTGCTCGGGATCGGCAAGGGCCCGACCGCCTATCCGCCGCGGCACCACGCGGCCACCCTGGGCGCCCACGCCGTTTACGGAACCACGGCCGCCGCCGTGACGCAGGTTCTCCGCCGCCTGCTCTGAGTTCGAACACTCCGCTTCTTCCGCGGCTTTCGTGTCCCGTGTCCCGTGTCCCGTGTCCCGTATAAACTACCCGCGCGCTCGATGCAGATCTTCCATCGAAGCACGAACTTCCTCTCACGAGTCTCGATCTTCGGGGCCGTTTTCTTCTTGGCGATCGTTCTCTGGCTCTTCTACGACCTCGAGGCCTCTCCGTACACGACCCAGCAGACGATCGCCCGCGAACAGCCGGTCCAGTTTTCCCACGCCCATCACGTCGGCGCGATCGGCATCGACTGCCGCTACTGCCACACCTCCGTCGAGAAGGCGGCGTTCGCGGGAATCCCGCCCACGAAGACCTGCATGAACTGCCACTCGCAGATCTGGGCGCAGAGTCCCTACCTGGAGCCGGTCCGTGCGAGCTTCCGGACGGACGTGTCGCTCGAGTGGACCCGGGTCCACGACCTGCCCGACTTCGTCTACTTCGACCACTCGATCCACGTGAACAAGGGGGTCGGCTGCGAGACCTGCCACGGCCGGGTCGACAAGATGCCCCTCATGTACCAGGCCGCCACGCTCCAGATGCGCTGGTGCCTGGAGTGCCACCGCAACCCCGAGAAATACCTGCGCCCGAAGGAGCAGATCTTCACCATGGGCTGGCAGCCCCCGATCGAGCAGGCCGTGCTGGGAGCGCGACTGAAACGCGAGTACCACATCCGCGACCGCGTGGTGCTGGAAAGCTGCTCCACGTGTCATCGATGAAAGAGCTCCCGGTTCACCCCGCCGCGCACGCTTTCGAGCCGCGGGAAGGAATCGACCGCCGCGATCTCTTCAAGTTCGCGGGCGTTTCGCTCGCGCTTGCCGGCGTCACGGCGTGCACCCGGCAGCCGACCGAAAAGATCGTCCCGTACGTCCGCCAGCCCGAGGAGATCATCCCGGGCAAGCCGCTCTTCTACGCGACCGCGATGAGCGTCGGCGGCCTCGCGGCCGGCCTCCTCGTCGAGAGCCACATGGGCCGGCCCACGAAGGTCGAGGGCAACCCGCTCCACCCCGCGAGCCTCGGCGGGACCGACGTCTTCGCGCAGGCCGCGGTGTACGGGCTCTACGATCCCGATCGCTCGCGGACGATTCTCCAGCTGGGCGAGATCCGCCCGTGGTCCGCCTTCCTGGGGGAGATGCGCCTGGTGCTGGAAGAGGAGCGTCCGCGGCGCGGAGCGGGCCTGCGGATCCTGACCGAGACGGTCTCCTCTCCGACGCTCGCGCGGCAGCTGGCCGACTTGACCGCGGCGCTTCCCGAAGCGAAGTGGCACCAGTGGGAGCCGGCGTCGCGGGACAACGCCCGAAACGGCGCGCGGCTGGCGTTCGGAGAGCCGGTCAACCCGATCCCCCGTCTCGCGGACGCGGACGTGATCCTGTCGCTCGACGCGGACTTTCTCGCGTGCGGCCCGGGGCAGTCCCGCCTGGCGCGGGAGTTCGCCGCGCGACGCCGCGAGGGCGCCTCCGGCGCAGCGATGAACCGCCTCTACATCGTCGAAAGCGCGATGACCCCGACGGGCGCCCGCGCCGACCACCGGAAGCCCCTTCCCGCGAGGGACGTCGAGGCGTTCGCCCGGTCCGTGGCGTCGAAGGTCGGCGTGGGCGCTCCGGCCGGCACCGCCGAGTCCGGTGGGCGCTTCGCGGCGGATCCGTTCGCGCGCGCCGTGGCGGCGGACCTTCTCCGGCACCGGGGCCGCAGCGTCGTCATCGCCGGGGACTCGCAGTCCGCCGAGGTCCACGCGATCGCGCACGCCATCAACGGCTTCCTCGCGAACGCCGGCCGGACCGTGGTCTACAGCGACCCGGTCGAGGCGAACCCGGAGGATCAGCTCGCGTCGCTCCGGGCGCTCGTCACGGATCTCCGGGCCGGCGCCGTCCGGACGCTCCTCATCCTCGGCGGCAACCCGGTGTTCAACGCCCCGGCGGACTTCGGATTCCGCGAGGCGATCGCAAAGGTTCCCCGGCGTGTCCACCTCTCGCTCGAGAACGACGAGACCTCCGAGGAGTGCCACTGGCACGTGGCCGAGGCGCACTTCCTGGAGTCCTGGAGCGACGCGCGCGCGTTCGACGGCACGGCGTCGATCGTCCAGCCGCTGATCGCGCCGCTCTACGGCGGCCACTCCGCGCACGAGGTCCTCGCGGCGCTCTCGGACCAGCCCGAGAAGTCGGCCTACGAACTCGTCCGCGAGACGTGGCGCCCGCAGATGACGGGAGACTTCGAGACCGTATGGCGGCGGGCGCTCCACGACGGGGTCGTCGCCGGCAGCGCTCTTCCGATCAAGACGCTGAGCGCGGCCGGGCTTCCCGCCGCGGGAAGCGCCCCGGCCGAAGGGTTGGAGCTCACGTTCCGGCCGGACCCCACCATCCACGACGGGCGCTTCGCCAACAACGGCTGGCTCCAGGAGCTGCCGAAGCCCGTGACGACCGTGATGTGGGACAACGTTGCGGCGGTCTCACCCGCGACCGCGGCGAAGCTCGGCGTCGCGAACGACGACGTCGTCGAGCTGTCCGTCTCGGGTCGGCGGGTCTCCGCGCCGATCCTCGTCGTCCCGGGTCAGCCGGACGACTCCGTCGGCGTCACCCTGGGCTACGGGCGGACGCGCGCCGGCCGCCTCGGCTCCAACGCGGGCTTCGCTTCCTTCGCGATCCGCACTTCCGACGCGATGTGGCGGGCGAGCGGAGTCGGCGTCCGCAAGACCGGCGATCGCCGGCCGGTCGCCGTGCGCCAGCAGCATCACTCCATGGAGGGCCGGCACCTCGCCCGGGCGGTCGCCGCGGAGGAGCTCGCCCGCAATCCGAACGTCGTGCAGGAGATGGGAGAGGCGCCGAGCCCGGCGCAGAGCCTCGTCCCGCCATACCCGTCCCACGACTACGCGTGGGGCATGGCGATCGACCTCGGGAGCTGCGTCGGCTGCAACGCCTGCGTGATCGCGTGCACCGCCGAGAACAACGTCCCGATCGTCGGCAAGGACCAGGCGCTCCGCGGCCGCGAGATGCACTGGCTCCGCGTGGACCATTACGCCGACGGCGATCCCGCCAACCCGGAGCACTCCTTCCAGCCCGTCCCGTGCATGCACTGCGAGAACGCGCCGTGCGAGCTGGTCTGTCCGGTAGGCGCGACGGTGCACAGCGCCGAAGGCCTGAACGACATGGTCTACAACCGGTGCGTCGGGACGAAGTACTGCTCGAACAACTGTCCCTACAAGGTGCGCCGGTTCAACTTCTACCACTGGTCGAAACAGTTCCGCGCGCCGAGCCTGCGGATGCTGGCCAACCCCGACGTCACCGTGCGCTGGCGCGGCGTCATGGAGAAGTGCACGTACTGCGTCCAGCGCATCAACGAGGGGAAGATCAAGGCGGAGCTGGAGAACCGGCGAGTCCGCGACGGCGACATCGTCACCGCGTGCCAGCAGGCCTGCCCCGCGGAGGCGATCGTCTTCGGCGACCTCGCGGACCCGCAGAGCCGGGTGTCGCAGCGCCGCCGGTCGCCGCTGTCCTACTCGTTGCTCGCGGAGCTCGGGACCCGCCCCCGGACGACGTACCTCGCGAAGGTCGAGAGCCCCAACGGAGATCTGACCTCCCGGGTGCGGGAATGAGCGCATCCATGCGGTCGACGAACAAACGGGTCGGCATGGACGATTCGTGTGCTCGGTCGCGGCGCGCGAAGTCTCCCGAGGAACGAGGGTGGAGGCGCGCGGCGCGGGAGCGGGAGCGCAGCGAGGGATCAGGCGCTCGGTCGAGCCGGTCCTGGCGAGCCGAGCGCCGGTGGCGAAGCCGGATCCCGAGCCAGCGAGCGCGACGGGCATGAGCGACGTCGCGAAGGGCGGCGGCAGCGGCGGCCCGATCATCGGGCCCGGGCACACGTACGCCTCGGTCTCCGACAAGATCGGCTCGATCGTCCTCTCCCGGAAGACGCCGCTCTTCTGGGTGATCGGATTCTTCATCTCGTTCTGCCTCGCGATGATGCTGCTCGTCGCGGTGTCGGTCCTCTTCGCGAGGGGCCTCGGGATCTGGGGCATCAACCAGCCGGTCGAGTGGGCGTTCGACATCATCAACTTCGTCTGGTGGATCGGAATCGGCCACGCCGGGACGCTCATCTCCGCGATCCTCCTGCTCCTCCGCCAGGAGTGGCGCACGTCGATCAACCGGTTCGCCGAAGCGATGACGCTCTTCGCGGTCGCCTGCGCGGGCCTCTTCCCGATCCTCCACCTCGGCCGTCCCTGGCTCGCGTACTGGCTTCTCCCCTACCCGAACACGATGGCGCTCTGGCCGCAGTGGCGCAGCCCCCTCGTCTGGGACGTGTTCGCGGTCTCGACCTACGCGACGGTCTCGCTCCTCTTCTGGTTCGTGGGGCTGATCCCGGACCTCGCGACGCTGCGAGACCGCGCGCGGCGCAAGGGGTTCCAGATCTTCTACGGCATGCTCGCGATGGGGTGGCGCGGCTCCGCGCTTCACTGGCACCGCTACGAGATGGCGTACCTGCTGCTCGCCGGACTGGCGACGCCGCTCGTCGTCTCGGTCCACACGATCGTGTCGTTCGACTTCTCGGTCGGGATCGTGCCCGGATGGCACTCGACGATCTTCCCGCCGTACTTCGTGGCGGGCGCGATCTACGCGGGCTTCGCGATGGTGCTCCTGCTCTCGATCCCGCTGCGGAAGGTGTACGGGCTCGAGGACTTCATCACCGATCGCCACCTCCAGAACATGGCGAAGATCATGCTCGCGACCGGCCTCATCGTGGGCTACGGCTACGTGATCGAGGCCTTCTTCGGCTGGTACAGCGGGAACACGTTCGAGAAGTTCATGATCGCGAACCGGATGCAGGGTCCTTACGCCCCGGCGTACTGGGCGCTCATCTTCTGCAACATCGTCACCCCGCAGTTCCTCTGGTTCAAACGCGTGCGGTCGAGCCCGCTTCTCCTCTGGATCATCGCGCTCATCGTGTCGATCGGAATGTGGCTCGAGCGGTTCGTGATCATCGTCGTCAGCCTTCACCGCGACTTCCTGCCGTCGGCCTGGGGGATGTTCTACCCGACCAAGTGGGACTTCATGACGTTGTTCGGCACGATCGGGCTCTTCCTCGCGCTGCTCTTCCTCTTCATCCGGTTCCTTCCGATGATTTCGATCTTCGAGATGCGGACGCTCGTTCCGGAGGCGAAGACCTCGGGCAAGGAAGCCGTTCCGGACGGCTCGGTCGCGGACGAGGGCACGGCATGAGGATCGAGGAGGAACGGGGCCGCGTGTGGGGCGTTCTCGGCGAGTTCGAGACGCCCGAGGAGCTCCTCCGCGCCGCGCGGCGGGCGCGCGAGGCCGGCTACCGGCGGATGGACGCGTACACGCCGTTCCCGATCCACGGCCTCTCCGACGCGATGGCGTTCCGGCCCACGAAGCTGCCGCTCCTCGTTCTGGCGGGAGGGCTCGTCGGATGCGCGACGGCGCTCCTGATGATGTGGTTCTCGGCCACCATTCACTACCCGATCCACGTCGCCGGCAAACCCCTCGCGAGCTGGCCGATGTTCGTCCCGATCACGTTCGAGCTGACGGTGCTGTTCGCCGCGTTCTCCGCGGTGTTCGGCATGCTCGGGATGAACGGACTGCCGATGCCCTACCACCCGATCTTCAACGCGCCCCGCTTCGCGTTTGCCTCGCGCGACCGGTTCTTCCTGTGCATCGAGTCGCGGGATCCGAAGTTCGACGAATCCGCTTTGAGGAAGTTCTTCGAGACCCTGGGCGCGAAGGAAGTCACGGCGGTCGAGGAATGAGAGTGAGGGGAAAGGTTTCAGGAGACCCGGAAGAGGTGCCAGGAGCAAAGGTGTCAGGTGTCAGGCATCCGGTGTCAGGAGCGGAGCCCTACTGGCACCTGACACCTGACACCCGACACCTTGCCCGTCGAGCGATGACGCTCCTCGGAGTGATGGCGCTCATCGCAACGCTCGGTTGTAGACAGGAAATGTACGACCAGCCCAAGTACAAGCCGCTCGAGAAGAGCGACTTCTTCCCGGACCAGCGCGCGTCGCGCCAGCTCCTCGAGGGAACGGTGGCGCGCGGGACGCTCGACGAGGCCAACCCCGCGGGACTGGCGCCGGGTCCCCAGGCGAAGGCGACGACCCTTCCGATGCCGCTGACGCGCGAGCTCCTCGCCCGGGGGCGCGAGCGTTTCGAGATCTTCTGTACCCCCTGCCACGACCGGACCGGAAGCGGGCAGGGAATGGTCATCCGCCGGGGCTACCGCCCTCCGCCGTCGCTTCACATCGAGCGCCTGAGAGACGCGCCGGTCGGGCAGCTCTACGACACCATCACGCGGGGCCTCGGCGCGATGCCCGACTACGCGCAGCAGATCCCGCCCTCGGACCGCTGGGCGATCGCCGCGTACGTCAAGGCGCTGCAGCTCTCGCAGCACGCCTCGACCGCGGACCTGACGGCGGAGGAGCGGGCGCGGCTCGAAACCGGGGACAGACCCCGGTTTTCACCAACGGCGCCGCCAAGCAGAGGGCGTGGCGAAAACCGGGGTCTGTCCCCGAATTCGGGACACTGATGGCGCAGCACCACCACAGCCTCGAGCGGTACCAGCGTCCTGTATTAATCATTGGTATAGCTGCGCTTGCGGTCTGCGTCGCCGGAGGGTTCTTCGCTCCGGCGCAGTTCTTCCGCTCGTACCTGTTCGCGTTCCTGTTCTGGGCCGGCGTCGCGCTCGGATGCATGGCGGTCGCCATGCTGCACCACGTCACCGGCGGGGGCTGGGGCCTCCCGATCCGGCGGCCGCTCGAGTCCGCGACGCGCACGTTGCCGCTCCTCCTGGTTCTGTTCCTCCCGATCGTCCTGGGGGTGCGCCGGATCTACGAGTGGGCGGACCCCGCGGCGGTGGCCCACGATCCGCTCCTGAAGCAGAAGAGCCTCTACCTGAACGTGCCGTTCTTCACGGGCCGCGCGATCCTCTACTTCGCGGCGTGGATCGGGTTCGCGTACTTCCTGAACCGCTGGTCGCTCGACCAGGACGCGGCCGGCGACCGCGCGACCAACCGGAAGCTCCAGCTGCTCTCCTCGGCGGGGCTCGTCATGTACGGCCTGACCATGACGTTCGCGTCCGTCGACTGGGCGATGTCGCTCGAGCCGCACTGGTTCTCGACGATGTACGGCGTGATGTTCATCGCGGGACAGGCGCTGGCCGCGTTCGCGTTCATCATCGTCGTGCTCGTGCGGCTGGCGGAGAGTCCCCCCTTCGCCGGCTACGTCGGCCCGCGTCACTACCACGACCTCGGCAAGCTGATGCTCGCGTTCGTGATGTTCTGGGCCTACGTCTCGTTCTCGCAGTACCTGATCATCTGGTCGGGCAACCTCCCCGAGGAGATCCCGTGGTACCTGCGCCGACTGCAGGGCGGCTGGGGCTGGGTGGGAGCGGCGATCGTCCTGCTCCACTTCGTGCTGCCGTTCCTTCTCCTCCTGCCGGCGTCCGCGAACCGCAACCCGCGGCTTCTCGCGGGGGTCGCGGCTCTCGTCGTCCTGATGCGGCTCGTGGACGTCTTCTGGCTGACGCAGCCGGCGTTCGCCGGCTCCCGGTTCCGCATCCACTGGATGGATTTCCTCGCCCCGATCGGCGTGGGGGGGATCTGGCTCGCGGTCTTTCTCTCGCAGCTCGGCAAGCGGCCCCTCCTTCCGATGAAAGACCCCGAGATGCAGGAAGCGATGGCGCATGCATCGCACTGATCTACCGCCCGCCGGCGAGCCGCCCGCCGGCGATCCGCCCCCGGCCGGGCACGAGACGCGGGACATCTCGATCCGCGCCATCGTCGGCTTCGGCGTGGCGCTCGCGGTTCTCACGGGCATCGTGCTCGCCGCGATGTGGGGAATCTTCCGCGTCTTCGAGCACCGGGAGGACAGGCGGGATCAGCCGCTCCCGCCGATGGTCGCGGCCAACCTCCGCCGCACGCCGAGCGGGCCGCGGCTGGAGCCGGATCCGCTCGCCCCCCGACGGCGTCTGCGCGCGCAGGAGAACGCGGTGCTGACGACCGCCGGCTGGGTGGATCGGGACCACGGCGTCGTCCGGATCCCCGTCGACCGCGCGATGGAGCTCCTCGCGCAGCGGGGACTTCCTCCCGCGAAGGTGGCGACCCCGGTGCCGACGCCGGCCGTCCGGAGACGGGAAACGGGAAACGAGTGACGATGAGAGCAGCGATTCTCGCCGTCGTGCTCGCCGCTTCCGGCCCGATCCTCGCCCAGACGCCGGTGGATTCCCGTCCGCCCATCCTCCGCAACGTCACGATCGAGCAGCATCTCGACCGGCAGCTGCCGCTCGACCTGCAGTTCCGGGACGAGGCCGGACGGATCGTTCGCCTCGGCGACTACTTCGGGAAGCGGCCGGTCGTTCTGGTGCTCGCCTACTACGACTGCCCGATGCTGTGCACGCAGGTGCTGAACGGCCTGGTATCGGCCATGCGCATCCTCTCGTTCGACGCGGGCCGCGAGTACGAGGTCGTGACCGTCAGCTTCGATCCGCGGGACGATCCGTCGGATGCGCGCGCGAAGAAGGAGCCCTACGTTGCGCGCTACGGGCGACCCACCGGGGCCGCCGGCTGGCACTTCCTGACCGGCCAGCCGAAAGCCATCGGCGCGCTGACCGACGCGGTCGGGTTCCGGTACGCCTGGGACGAGCGGATCCAGCAGTTCGCCCACGCGAGCGCCATCTACGTGACGACGCCGGACGGACGCCTGTCCCGCTACTTCTACGGGATCGAGTACGCGCCGCGGGACCTGCGCCTCGCGCTCGTCGAGGCTTCGCGCGGCAAGATCGGGACGCCCGTGGACCAGCTGCTCCTCTACTGCTACCACTACGACCCCGTCGCCGGCCGCTACGGCGCGGTCGTCATGAACATGGTGCGGGTCGCGGGCGTCGCCTTCGTCCTCCTCCTGTCCAGCTTTCTGTTGCTCATGTGGCGCCGGGAGCGGCGCCGCGAACGGCGGCCGGTGGAGGCGCGGTGAGGGAGACGTTCCCCCTCTTCCCGCAGCAGGCCTCGACGCTCGCGCCGCGCGTCGACGCCCTCTATTTCTACCTGATCGCAGTGACCATCTTCTTTTCGCTCCTGATCGCGCTCTCGATTCTGTACTTCGCGATCAAGTACCGGCGGCGCTCCGAGTCGGAGCTGCCGCGCGGCGTCGAAGGGTCGCTGAAGCTCGAGATCGCCTGGTCGGTCATCCCGCTCCTGATCACGTTCTCGTTCTTCATCTGGGGGGCGAGCATCTTCTTCGCGATGAACAGGCCGCCGAGCGATGCCATCGAGATCTCGGTCGTGGCCAAGCAGTGGATGTGGAAATTCCAGCACGCCGACGGCCAGCGGGAAATCAACGAGCTCCACGTGCCGATCGGGCAGGCGGTGAAGCTGACGATGGCGTCCGAGGACGTCATCCACAGCTTCTACGTGCCGGCGTTCCGGATGAAGCGCGACGTCCTGCCCGGTAAAGTCGCGACGTACTGGTTCGAGCCGACGCGCCGGGGCCGCTATCACCTCTTCTGCGCGGAGTACTGCGGAACCAAGCATTCCGGCATGATCGGATGGGTCGAGGTGATGGACCCGGTCGACTTCCAGAGCTGGCTCGCGGGCGGCACCGGCAGCGAGTCGCTGGCGTCCGCCGGCGCGAAACTCTTCGTACAGCACGCCTGCAACACGTGCCACCGCCCCGACTCCCTCGCGCGCGGTCCCAACCTCGAGGGGCTGTTCGGGAAGAAGGTCCAGCTCCAGGACGGCCGGACGATCGTCGCGGACGAGAGCTATATCCGGGAGTCGATCGTGATGCCGAACGCGAAGACCGTCGCCGGATTTCAGCCGATCATGCCCACGTTCCAGGGCCTGATCAGCGAGGAGGGTCTCCTGCAACTCGTGGCGTACGTGAAGTCGTTGTCGAAGGCCGCGCCGTCGCCCGAAGGGGTCGCGCCGCCGGTCCAGAACTCCCCGCCGCGGAGCGAGGCGAAGAAGTGAGCGCGGTGACGGCTCCGCCGCCCGTGAGTCTCCCGGCCGAACCGCGGTTGAACTACCTGAACTCGACCTACGGGTTGAAGTCCTGGCTCCTGACGCGCGACCACAAGCGGATCGCGCTCCTTTACCTGGCGTCCGTGACCGTCTTCTTCTTCCTCGGGGGGCTGTTCGCCGTGCTGATCCGGCTGGAGCTCCTCACTCCGGCCGGCGACCTCGTGCAGTCGGAGACCTACAACAAGCTCTTCACGATGCACGGCGTCGTGATGGTCTTCTTCTTCCTGATTCCGGCCATTCCCGCGGTGCTCGGAAACTTCCTGATCCCGATGATGATCGGGGCGAAGGATCTCGCCTTCCCGCGGCTGAATCTCCTCTCCTGGTACATCTACGTGGGCGGCGGACTCTTCACGCTCTGGTCCATCGTCCACGGCGGGGTCGACACCGGCTGGACGTTCTACACGCCCTACTCGACGACGTACTCGAACTCGCACGTGATCGTGACCGCGGTCGGGATCTTCATCACCGGCTTCTCCTCGATCCTGACCGGATTGAACTTCATCGTCACGATCCACACGATGCGGGCGCCGGGTCTGACCTGGTTCCGGCTGCCGCTCTTCGTGTGGTCGCACTACGCGACCAGCCTCATCATGGTGCTCGGGACCCCGGTGATCGCGGTGACGATCCTCATGGTCGGAGTCGAGCGGCTCTTCCACCTCGGGATCTTCGATCCGCGGCTGGGCGGGGATCCGATCCTCTTCCAGCACCTCTTCTGGTTCTACTCGCACCCCGCCGTCTACATCATGGTGTTGCCGGCGATGGGGGTCGTCTCGGAGCTCGTCACCACGTTCTCCCGCAAGAACATCTTCGGGTACAAGTTCGTCGCCTTCTCCTCCATGGCGATCGCGGTGCTCTCGTTCCTGGTGTGGGGCCACCACATGTTCGTGTCGGGACAGTCGGTGTACGCCGGGTTGATCTTCTCGATTCTCTCGTTCCTCGTGGCGATTCCGTCCGCCGTGAAGGTCTTCAACTGGACCGCAACGATGTACAAGGGCTCGATCTCGTACCGGACGCCGATGCTCTACGCGTTCGGTTTCATCGGGTTGTTCACGATCGGCGGCCTGACCGGGATGTTCCTGGCGGCCATCGGACTCGACGTGCACGTGCACGACACGTACTTCATCGTGGCGCACTTCCACTACATCATGGTGGGCGGCACGATCATGGCGTACATGGGGGGCATCCACTACTGGTGGCCCAAGATCAGCGGCAAGCTCTACCCGGAAGGGTGGGCGCGCTTCTCCGCTCTCGTGATCTTCGTCGGCTTCAACCTGACCTTCTTCCCGCAGTTCATCCTGGGATATCTCGGCATGCCGCGCCGGTACCACGCGTACCCCGAGGAGTTCCAGGTTTTGAACGTCATGTCGTCGGCGGGCGCGTCGATCCTCGGAGTGGGGTACGTCGTTCCGCTCATCTATCTGATCTGGTCGATGCGCTACGGAAAAGCCGCGTCCGCGAACCCCTGGGGCTCGACCGGCCTCGAGTGGGATACACCTTCGCCGCCGCCGACCGAGAACTTCGCGGTCACTCCCGTCGTGACCGGCGACCCCTACCAGTACTCTCCGGAAGAGGTCGAAGTCGTTGGCTGACACGGCCGCTTCCACGGCTCCGACCGGCCACGCCCGTCCGCACGGGCTCCAGCACCACTTCGACTCGATGGAGCAGCAGCGCGAGGCCTCATCGCTCGGGATGTGGGTCTTCCTGGTGACCGAGATTCTCTTCTTCGGCGGCCTCTTCCTCGCCTACACCGTCTACCGCTCGCGATACCCGGTGGCGTTCGCGGAAGCCAGCCGCCACCTCGACATCACGCTCGGGACGTTCAACACCGCGGTCCTGATCATCTCGAGTCTCACGATGGCGCTCGCGGTCTACTCCGCGGCGCTCGGGCGCCGCAAGGCGATCATCCTGTTCCTGCTCGCGACCATGGCGCTCGGGGGCGTGTTCCTCGGGGTGAAGGCGGTCGAGTACACGCACAAGTTCCACGACCACCTGGTCCCGGGACCCGGCTTCCGTTTCGCGGGCCCGGACGCGCGGCCGGCCGAGATCTTTTTCTCGCTCTACTTCACGATGACCGGGCTGCACGCGGCCCACATGATCATCGGCATCGGGCTCCTGACGGTCCTCGTGCTCCAGGCGCGCCGGGGCCGTTACGGTCCGGGCTACTACACGCCGGTCGAGGTCTCCGGCCTCTACTGGCACTTCGTCGACATCGTGTGGATCTTCCTGTTTCCGCTGCTCTACCTGATCGGGAGACATCTGCACTGATGTCGCAGCACGTCGTCCCGCCCCGCGTCTACTTCGCGGTCTTCGCCGCGCTCATCGTGCTGACGGCGACGACCACCGCGGTCTCGTTCCTGGACCTCGGTCCCTGGAACACGGTGGTCGCGCTCGGGATCGCCTTCCTGAAGGCGACTCTCGTCGTCCTGTTCTTCATGCACGTGAAGTACAGCCCGCGGCTGACCCAGATCGTGATCGCCGGCGGCCTCTTCTGGCTCGCGATCCTGCTGGCGCTGACGCTCTCGGATTTCATGACGCGGGGCTGGCTGCCGATCCTCCGGTAAACATGACTCCGAAAAATGACGGCTCGCCCGGCCTGACCGGTGTCGCGTCCCAGTCGGATGTGGTCCGATATCAGACGGGCTCCTCGTGATGATCAAAGCCTAGAGGGAAGTCGACGTCCGAAGAGCGCGCCGTTCGGCCGGGCTGATAACCTTTCCCCACGACTCTCGAAGGACGCGACGCGAACCCGAAGCCGGGGTCGTCTCTCTCTCACTACGAGCTTCTCCGAAAGCTCGGTCAGGGAGGGATGGGAGAGGTCTTTCTCGCGGAAGACACGCGGCTCGGACGCAAGGTCGCCCTGAAGCTCCTGCCCGAAGGCTTCACCGTGGACGTCGAAGCCCGCCGCCGGTTCGCGCAGGAGGCGAGAACGGCGTCGGCTCTGAACCACCCGAACATCGTCACGATCTACGACATCGGCTCGGCCGACGGCCGGGATTTCCTGGCGATGGAGTACATCGACGGGCAGAGCCTGCGGGACGTTCTCGACGCCGGGAAGCTCGAAGTCCGCCGGGCGCTCGACCTCACGGCGCAGGCGGCCTCGGCTCTGGCAGCCGCGCACGAAGCCGGGATCGTTCACCGCGACATCAAGCCCGAGAACCTGGTCGTCAACCGCCAGGGCCAGCTCAAGATCCTCGATTTCGGTCTGGCGAAGCTCGTCGAGCGGCAGACGGCGCCGCTCCTGGCGAGCGAGCTGGCGACCGTCGCCGAGACCCCGCAGGGCTCCGGCGCCCGAACCGGCACGGGCGTCATCCTCGGAACGGTGGCGTACATGTCGCCGGAGCAGGCGCGCGGGCAGACGGTCGACCACCGGACGGACGTCTTCTCGCTGGGGCTCGTCCTCTACGAGGCGCTGACCGGACAGCGGCCGTTCTCCGGGAAGAGCGCCGTCGAGACACTTCACGCCATCATCAACGAGGAGCCGGTATCGGCCGCGGAGCGCAACCCGCGGGTCCCGCCGGAGGCGCTCGAGATCCTCGGCAAGGCGCTCGCGAAGGAACCCACGGATCGCTACCAGCACGCCGGCGACTTCGCCCTGGACCTCCGCCGCGCCCGGCTCATCGCGGAGTCCGGGGTCGCGAGAACGGGAGCTCGGGCCGCGGCGCCGCCGGCTCCGAAGCCGCGACCTCTCCCCTGGGTCCTGGGAGCGCTGGCGCTCGGTGCGATCGTGGCCGGCGCCTGGTACCTGGGCCGTTCCGGAGCGGGGCCCGCGGCGTCGAGCCTCGCCGACGTCTCGATCACGCAGCTCACGTCGGATCCGGGCTACGAAGGCGAGCCCACCTTTTCGGCCGACGGCGAAACGATCGCGTACGTCTCGGATCGCACCGGCAACTTCGAGATCTTCCTGAAGCAGGTCTCCGGCGGTCCGGACGTCAACATCACGAACAACCCGGCCGACGACGTCCAGCCCGCTTTTTCGCCGGACGGAAAGCAGATCGCCTTCGTCTCCACGCGCGAGAACGCGACGCACGTTATCTACGAGAACTTCGGCGTTCCCTCGACCGGCGGCGACATCTGGGTGATGCCGGCGCTGGGCGGAAGTCCGCGGCGGATCGCCGAGAAAGGCAACTTTCCCTCGTGGTCCTCGGACGGCTCCACGCTCGTGTTCATGAGCGGGGGCGCTTTCAAGAAGAAGATCTTCCGGGTTCCCGCCTCGGGTGGGGAATCTCAGGAAATCCCGGTCCGCCCGCCGAAGGGAAAAGGAGCCTTTCGCTTCATCCTTTATCCGACCCTGTCTCCCGACGGAAAATGGATTCTCTTCCAGGTGGAGCAGTTTCGGATCAACGTGGCTCCAAGCTCGGGTGGAGAGGCGAAGGTCGTCTGCCGGGGGCGGCGCCCGGTCTGGGCCCCGGACGGCCGCTCGATCGTCTTCTCGAACGCGGATCCGGGGAAGAACTTCTCGCTCTGGAGGATTCCGTTCTCTTCGGCGAAGGGTGCAGCCGACGGCGCCGCCGAGCCGCTGACCGTGGGACGTGGTGTCGACACGCAGGCCGCGATCTCGCGGGACGGAAGGCAGATCGCGTTCACCGCTCTCGAACAGACGTTCAATCTCGAGGTGCTTCCGTTCGCCGCTGACCTGGGACGGGTGACCGGCGAGGTCCGGGTCCTGACGTCCGGCAACAACGACATCGAGTGGAAGAGCTTGTCGCCCGACGGCCGGTCGGTCGTCTACGGAAACGCCGGCCGGATCTGGAGACTCGATCCCGGGCAGCCGGCGCACCCGCTGACGGGCGACCCGACCTTCCGGGACGGGCAACCAAAGTGGTCACCCGACGGCCGGTCGATCCTCTTCGAACGGGTGCCCGCGGCCGAACCGGGCAACTTCGACCTCTGGCTGATGGCCGCCGACGGCGCGAGCCCGCGGCGGCTCCGCGAGAAAGCCCGAGCCGGTTACTGGATGCCGGACAGCCGGGGGATTACCTACTCCTCGATTTCCGACGATTATCTTTACGAGCTCGATCTCCTGACCCGGAGGTCGCGCCGGGTGACCGACGAGCCCACGCAGGCGCCGCTTCATACGGTGAGCGCCGACGGCAGGTGGATCGTCTACCAATCGTCGGTCCAGAGGTCCATCACGATTCACGCGCATCCAATCGATGGAGGGGAGACGCTCGTCGTCGCCGCCGCACCGGGTCAGATGGGGAGCGGCCATCCGATGCTCTCGCCCTCGGGGAACTGGTTCTACTACCAGGTGGATCACAAGAACGTGTATCGGCTGCCGGGGCCGTCACAGGGCTGGCGAAAAGAAGAGCCAGTCCAGGTGACGAATTTCCCGGAGTCCGGACTCTTCATCGAGGACCCCCGCCTGTCAGAGGACGGGAAGCAGCTCATCTATTCGCGGGGGAAAATCACGGGCGATCTCTGGCTGCTGCGGTTCGGAAAACCCGCGGCCCGTTAGGGCTCGGCCGCGGCCATCACCTCCGCGCGGCCTCCCCGCGTCACCAGGAAGACGCCGACCAGGATCAGTGCGCCCCCCACGAGGGTCCGCAGCGGAAACGTTTCGCCGAGCACGATCGCGCCGAGCACCACCGCGATCAGCGTGTCGACGAGCGGGATCGTTCCAATGATGGAGACCGGCACCCGCTTGATCAGCCAGAAGAGCCCGACGAACGTCAGCGCGGTCCCGAACACGGTCAGGTAGGCGAGCGACGCCCACGCTGCCGGCGTCCACCGGGCCGGCGCGTCCCGTTCGAAGAGGAACGCGAGCGAGAGCAGGAAAACGGACCCGACGAGCGTCTCTCCCCAGACGTTGCGGGTCGGGTCGACCCGGCCCAGGTGCTTCTTGATGATGACGTTCGAGAAGGCGGAAACGATCGCGGACCCGAACACGAGTCCTCCCCCGCGCAGGAGCGCGCCGGGGTCGGACTGGAAGGCCTTCAGCACTGCGGGCCCCTGGATGAGAGCGACGCCGGCCAGACCGAGAGCGGCCGCGCCGAGCGTGCGCCGGGTCAGCGGCTCGTTCGGCAGCAGGTTGTGCGCGAAGATCCCGACCCAGATCGGAAAGGTGCCGAAGAGGAGCGCCGTCAACCCCGAGCCGATCCACTGCTCCGCCACGAAGACCAGCGCGTAGGACACGCCGATCTGGAGGAAACCGGCGAGCGCCATGTAGCCGACCTGACGCGAAGTCGGCCGGGCGAGACCGCGGCGGAACGCGAACGGCGCGAGCAGGAGGCACGCGGCGGCCATGCGGATGCCGGCAAACCGCAGGGGCGGCAGGTAGTCGAGGCCGATCTTGATGACCAGCCACGTCGAGCCCCACACCGCGCACAGGAAGCAGTACACGGCGAGGTTGCGGCCCCGGAGGGGCGAGTGAGACGGCGTCCCCATCGTCTAGAGGAGTGCGAGCCCTTCCCGGAGGGTCGGGTACTCCAGGGTCGGGAGGAGTTCCCTCTTCGTCCGGGACGTGTCCGCGACCGCGGAGACCATCCCGATCCGGATGAAGTCGCGCGTAAACGGCGAAACCGTCCCGAACAGCGAGGCGACGATCTCGCAGCTCGCCGCCACTCCGAAGACGGACCACTCCGGAACCCGCCACGGTTTGGCAAACCCCCAGTGGCCGGCGATCGTGTCCAGGAAGTCCTGGAGCGTGCGGGGCTCGTCGTCGGCGAGGTTGTAGACGCCTCGCGCCGGCTCGGACTCGATCGAGGCCGCCACGCCGCGCAGAAAGTCGGGAAGAGCAAGAAGGTGGTTCCAGGTGGGCCGCCGCCACACCCCGAGGAGTCGCCGCCGGAGCAGCCAGCGCGCGGCCTCGATCATGAGCACGCCCCGGCCGTAAACCATCCCCGCACGCAGCACGATCGGGGTCATTTCGGTGTTCCGGCTCTCTTCGAAGAGATTTCTCTCCGACTCCAGCCGGGTGCGGGCATGGACGGACGTCGGGTTTCCGTCGAGCCGGTCCGTCGCCCGGCGCTCGGGAGTCGTCTCTCCTTCGACGTGCGGGAAGCTGATCAACACGAACTTCCGGACACCCGCCGAGACTGCCGCGGTCGCGAGGTTCCGGGCGTAACCGGTGTTGGTGCGCGGGAGGAAATCCTCCGGCCGCGGTCGGAACAGAACTCCCGCCAGGTGCACGACGCAGTCCACCCCTTCACAGGCCCGGGCGAGGCTGGAGGGATCTTCCAGGTCGGCGCGACACATCGAAAGTCGTGGAAACGGCGCGGTGTCGAACGGCAGAGGAGTCCGGTGGACCATGAGGCGCAGCTCGTGCGGCGAGTCGACGAGCGATCGCGCGAGATGGGACCCCAGATTTCCCGCAGCGCCGGTGATCAGAACCTTCATGCGTCCGAAAGTCTCCGGATAAGATGCCGCCGGTGCTCAAGGTCGAGATCGATCCCAACGTTTCCGGGGCGGAACGGTATCGCGTCCTCGAAGAGTCCCTGGTCGCGCTCCTCGACGGGGAGCCGGACGCCCTCGCGAACCTCGCCAACGCCGCCGGTCTCCTCGCCGGGTCGCTCGAACGGATCAACTGGTGCGGTTTCTATCTCCGGCGCGGCGAGGATCTCGTGCTCGGTCCCTTCCAGGGCAAGCCCGCCTGCGTCCGGATCCCGATGGGACAGGGGGTCTGCGGCGCCGCGGCCACCCGGTGCGAAACTCTCGTGGTACCGGACGTCAACCGCTTTCCGGGGCACATCGCCTGCGACCCCGCCTCGCGGTCGGAGATCGTCGTTCCCATTCTCGAGAACGGCGTACTCCGGGGCGTCCTGGACGTCGATGCGCCGGAGACGGAGCGCTTCGGCGAAGAGGATCGGGTCGGTTTGGAACGTTTCGTCGAAGCCCTGACCTCCCGGATCGACTGGCGGAAGCTCTGACGTGGGGGTGAAGACCTTCGGCGGCCGCATCACCTGGCTCGGCCACGCCGCGTTTCTCATCCAGTCTCCCAAGCTTCTGCGCATCGCCCTCGACCCCTGGATCCAGAACAACCCGAAATTTCCGAAGGGATTCGAGTGGGGCAAGGTCGACGTCGTCGCCGCCAGCCACGGACACTTCGATCACTTCGGCGAGGACGGCATCCCGCTCCTGAAGAAGACGGGAGCCACCTTCATCGGCATCTTCGAGCTGGCGCTGCACTGCGGCGCCAACGGCATCGGGAAAGTCTCCGGGATGAACAAGGGGGGCAGCCAGAAGGTCGAGGGCGTGGAGTTCCGCATGGTCCATGCGGTCCACTCCGCCGGAACGTCCGGCGCCGGCAACGAGACGAACTTCCCGTCCGACCCGTGCGGCTACGTCCTGACGTTCGAGGACGGCTTCCGCATCTACTTCGCGGGGGACACGAACGTCTTCGCCGACATGGCCCTGATCGGCGAGCTGTACGAGCCGGACCTCGCGATCCTGCCGATCGGGGACTTCTACACGATGGGTCCGCGCGAGGCCGCCAAGGCTTGCCAGCTCCTGGACGTTTCGCGCGTCATCCCGATGCACTGGGGGACGTCCCCGGCCCTGCCCGGCACGCCCGATGCATTGCGACGGGAGATCGACCGGCGGGGCCTCGCGACCGAGGTCATCGAGCTCGTTCCGGGTCAGCCCTGGCCGGCGTAGTCCGAGGAGGAGTTATGAAGAAGGCGATCCGTTTCATCCCGGCGATCCTGGCGCTCGTTATCGCCGCGGCCTGCGTGAGCACGGGCGGCGGTGACTGGGAACTCCTCGGGCGGAAAGAGGTCTCTTTCATCGTCGAGCGCGACACGATCGAGGTCGGCCGGGCCGAGGGCCGTTTTCACGCGCTGAAGCTGGTGGTGGAGGGCGCGCCCGTCGAGATGCGCGACATCCGCGTGACCTTCGGCGACGGCTCCACGTTTCATCCCGAGACCCGTCTGAACTTCGCGGCGAACAGCGTGAGCCGGACGATCGACCTGCCCGGACGCGGCCGCGTGATCCGCCGGATCGACTTCCTGTACCGGAAGACTTCCGGGATCTTCCGGGTGGCGACGGTCACGGTCTACGGACGGTAACCGTCGCTCTCGCTTGCTCGCGATCTGGCTTTCGCCACCGGCGTTCGGCTCGGCAGGATGGCCTCGACCGAACGCCTGATCGCCTCGCTCGCTCCCGCTCCCGCAGCGTGAGGCTCCTCCCTTCGGGAGACTCCTCACGCTGCGACTTGAGACCTGTCGCGCCGCGAGGCTATTGAAGAGGAAGTCTTCCGGCGAAGCCCTCTTCGTAGCCGTGGAAGTACTCGAGCGCCGCCTCGGGATACTTCCAGCAGTAGTAGCCGGCGCCGGAGTCGAAGTCCACGAGCCACAGTCCCTTGATCTCGGCGCCGAGAGCCAGGATCTCGCGCGCCCACTCCCCCACGACGCCCTGGCGCTCGGTTTCGGTTTCGTCCCCCTCGGAGAGCCGCGCGAACTTGAAGACCGCGTCGGACGTGACCTCCTTCACTTTCGGGAGGAGCGACCGCGCCTCCTCGAGCGTGAAGATCTTCTTCTGCGGGGGTTCCAGGACGAGAAGCTCCGCGTCGCCCGACGAGAGGCCGCGCTCCCGCACGACCGTGATCAGCTTCTGGACGGCCTCAGCGTCCTCCCCTTCGGCGGCGCCGACGTACGAGTCCAGCGCGGCCAGCGCGTCGTCCGTGCGGCCGCTCTTCAAGAGCAGGAGACCGCGCTCCCGCCGGTAGGACACCTCCTCCGGATCCAGGATCTCCGCCCAGGAGAGGGCCTCGAGCGCCTCCACGTACCTCTCGCGGCGCTCCCAGGAACGTCTCAAGTTCGAGAGGACGCGCGAGAGGATTGCCTTCTCGGTGTCGGGCGCGAAGATTTCATCCGGAAGGGCGAGTGGCGTCCCGAAGACCGCGCTCACGCGCCGCGAGACCGAGTCCCGATCGCGCAGGACCCCGCCGTCGAAGGGGTCGAGGTACGCCCCGTCCGGCAGGTCCTCGCCGCCGACGATGAAGTGCCCCGGCAGCCCGATGCCCGAGAGTCGTATTCCCGCCCGCCGGGCGACCTCGACCGTGGCGATCGACAGCGTGATCGGCATACCGCGCCGCGTCGCGAGCACGCGGGCGACCGAGGAGTTCTTCGGCTCGTCGTAGGACTCCTGGTCTCCGCCGAACCGTTCCTCGGCGAAGAGGACCCGTCGCAGCGCGTCGACCGGCTCCTCTCCCCCGGAGACGAGGTCCCGGATTCGCGCCGCGAAACTGTCGGCGAGAGAGCGCGCCGCTGCGAGGTCTTCGTCCGGGTCCACGAGCGCAGACACGAGGAGCGCTCCCTCGAAGACGTCCAGGTCGTCTCCGGCCGCGAAGAACTGGAAGCGGTGGAAGAGGTCGGTCGACCAGTCTTCGCCCATAGCGGCGGGTCCTAGACCTTTCGGGCGATCGCGACGCCGTCGCGCAGGGGCACGATCACGGAGCGGAAGTCGGGGCGCGCGAAAAGGCGCCGGTTGAACTCGCGGATCCCCTGCGTCGCCTTGTCGTCGTTGGCGGGGTCCACGACCTTGCCGGACCAGAGCACGTTGTCGGCGAGCAGGAAGCCGCCCCTCCGGACCCGGGGCGCGGCCGCTTCGAGGGCGCGCGGGTATCCGTCCTTGTCGATGTCGACGAAGACGATGTCGAACTCCCCCGTGGTCGACTCGAGGAGCTCCACGGCCTCGCCCACCTTCACGTCCACCCGGTCGCGCAGGCCCAGGCGCTCCAGGTACCCGCTCGCCTCGCGGGCGTTCTTTTCGCTTCCGTCGGTGTAGATGACCTTGCCGCCCGCGCCGACCGCGCGCGCAAAAAACGCGGTCGAGTAGCCGATCGCACTCCCGAGCTCGCAGATGCGCCGCGCTTCGATCGACTCCGCGAGAGTCGCGAGCAGCGTTGCGACCGCCGGCCCGACGATGGGGACGTCGCGTTCCTTCGCGACCGCCTCCATCTCCGCGATGACGGGGTCGCGCTCGGGAATGAGGTCGAGCACGTAACGTTCGAGCTCCGGCGCGACGAGCGGGATCACGGGCGAATCATAGCTTTCAGGCTTCGGCTGTCAGCCGTCGGCAATCAGTCGTCAGCTAAGATCGCGCCGTGCCCGCCGGCTCGGACGCTCTCGAGAAAATCCTTTCCGGATTTCCCAGGGCGGAATTCGATGGCCTCGTCGAGACCCGCCGGGACATCCACCGCCACCCCGAGCTCGCGTTCGAGGAGATCCGCACCGCCGAAAAGATCGCCGCCCGGCTCCGCGAGCTCGGGCTCGCTCCCGCGACCGGCGTCGGAAAGACCGGTGTCCTCGCCGACGCCGGCGCCGCCGGGCAACGCGTCCTCGTGCGGGCCGACATGGACGGCCTGCCCGTCACGGAGGACAGCGGCGAGCCGTTCGCCTCGGTGCGCGCCGGGCGCATGCACGCGTGCGGCCACGACGGCCACGTGGCGATCGCCCTCGCGGTCGCCGCGCGAATCGCGTCGGACTCCGACGCGCCGCCGGTGCGCTTCCTGTTCCAGCCGGCGGAAGAGCGGGGCGGCGGAGCTCGGGCGTGCGTGGCGGACGGCGCGATGGACGGCGTGCAGGGGGCGATCGGGCTGCACCTCTGGAACCAGATGCCGGTCGGCAGAGTCGGCATCTATCGGGGCGCGATGATGGCGGCGGTCGACGAGTTCGAGATCGAGGTCGTCGGCAGCGGGGGGCACGGCGCGGCGCCGCACGAGACCTCCGATCCCATCGTTGCGGCGGCGCGGATCGTGGGAGCCCTCCAGGGAGTCGTCTCCCGCGAGGTCTCGCCGCTCGAGTCCGCGGTGGTCACGGTCGGGAGCATTCACGGAGGCGACGCGTTCAACATCATTCCTTCGGTGGTGCGCCTGACCGGCACCGTGCGATGGTTCGGTGAGGCGACCGGCAAGGCGATGCCCGCAAAGCTCGGGAGGATCGTGTCCGGCACCGCGGCCGCGGCGGGCGTCTCCGCGCACCTCGACTATCGGCAGATCAACCGGCCCGTCGTCAACGATCCGGACGTCACGGACATCGTCATCGAGGTTGCCCGGCGGCTGCTGGGGGACGAGAGCGTCGACACCGAGACGCGAACGCTCGGCGGCGAGGACATGTCGGAGTATCTCGACCGGGTTCCCGGTTGCTTCTTCTTCGTCGGCTCGGCGCCGGCGGGACCCCACCGTCCGCACCACTCGCCGGTGTTCGCCATCGACGAGCGCGCGCTCGCGGTGGGGGTGGTGCTCCTGGAAGCCGCGGCGCGGGAAGTGGCGAGAGCCTCGTAGCCGCGGCGCCGCTTGCAGACCCTCTCCGTCGTCTTCCTCGCGCTCTACCTCGCCGCCGTTCTCGCCATCGGCTTCCTCTACCGCCGGCGCGCCGGCCGCGACGAGGTGTCGTACTTCATCGCCGACCGCAGTCTCTCGACGTTCTGGGGATTTCTCGGACTCGCTTCGTTGACGACCGGCGGCTCGACCACGATCGTGCTCGCCGGCTTCGTCTACGCCAACGGGATCTCGGGACTGTGGCTCGACCTCGCGGGCGCGCTGGGACTGGCGGCGCTCGGCGTGTTCCTCGCCGGCCGCGTGCGGCGCGAGGGCGCAGTGACGCTGCCGGAGATCGTGGGCCGCCACTACGGCGCGGGCGCCCGGCTCGCCGCCGCGATCCTGGTGCTGGCGTCGGAGATCGTGTGGTTCGCGCTGCTCGTCACGGCGACCCAGACCGTCTTGACCGCCGCGCTCCGCGTTCCGGCGCTGCCGGCGCTCCTCGCGTCCACGGCCGTGTTCCTCCTCTATACGTCGCTCGGAGGACAGTTCGCGGTGGCCCGCACCGACCTCGTCCAGTACGGCGTCATGCTGCTCGCGATCCCGGGCGTTGCTCTCTTCTTCGCGCTCCGCGGAGCCGGCGGGCTCGGCGGCCTCCCCCGGGAGGTCTGGAGCTTTCCGTTCTCTTCGACCGTGCGTCCAGGGCAGGTCCTCGCCCTCCTCGTCCTGATCGGCCTGCCGCACCTCGTCGGAAGCGACGTCTACGCGAAGCTCCTCTCGTGCCGCGACGAGGCGACCGCCCGCCGGTCCGCGCTCCTCGCCGCGGTCTCCAAGATCGTTTTCGGATTCTCCGTGGCCGCGATCGCGCTCGCCGCGCGAAAGGCGCTTCCTCCCGTGTCCCCCGGGGACGCGCTTCCCTCTGCGGTGCTCGGGTTCGCGCCCCCCGCGGCCGCCGCGCTCATCCTCGTCGCGCTCGTCGCAACCATGCAGACCTCGGCCGACGTCGTCCTTCTCTCGGCGTGCGCGGTCACGGTGCGGGACATCGCGCCGGCGGTGATCGGGCGGAGCCCCGGGGTGGCCGCGGCGCGGGCTCTCGCGCCGGTCTACGGCGGCCTGGGACTCCTGGTCGCCCTCGCCCTCGGCGGCGACGTTCTCGAGACGTTGAAGCTCGGCTACTCGATCTTCGCGGCGGGCTTGATCCTGCCGGTGCTCGTGGCGCTCCTGCCGCGTCGGACGGGGGCACCGGCAGTCCCGGCCCGCGGCGCGATCGTGGCGATGGTCGCGGGCGGGAGCGTTGCCGCGCTGGGTCGATTCCTGCCTCGGCTGACGTTCGGTGTCGATCCCGTCCTGCTGGGAACAGGCGTGAACCTGCTCGTTCTGTGCGCGTCTTTCGCCTTCCGCCTACCGCCTGCCGCCTCCCGAACCCCGTGACCGACAAAGAGCAGCTCGAGTCGGGCGCCTCGCACCCCGCGTTCCTGAAGCCGGCCGGGCCGAACCTCGGCGTCGCGCCGCCTCGCGGAACGGCGGCCCCGCGCCGCGGGATGTTCTCGTCGCTCGCGCACGCGCAGTTCCGCCGCTACTGGATCGGGCTCTTCCTGTCGAACATCGGCACGTGGATGCAGGTCGTCGCGCAGGGCTGGCTGGTCCTGCGGCTCTCGAACTCCGCGCTCGTCCTGGGACTGGTCGGTTTCGCCGGCTCGATCCCCACGCTCCTGTTCGCCCCGCTCGCCGGGGTCGCGGCGGACCGCGCCGACCGCCGGAAACTCCTGATCGCGACACAGTCCCTCCAGATGCTGTGCGCGTTCACCCTGGCGGCGGCCGTGGGCTGGAGGTTCGTGACGGTTCCGCTCGTCGCGGCCGTGGCAATCGTCAACGGCCTGGCGAACGCGTTCACGATGCCCTCCCACCAGTCTCTGTTCCTGGACCTGGTCGGCCGCGACGACCTGATGAACGCGATCTCGCTCAACTCCATGCAGTTCAACCTCTCGCGGGTCCTCGGCCCGATGGTCGCGGGATTCACGATCGCCGCGTTCGGCGAGACCGGCTGCTTCCTCCTGAACGCGGTTTCCTACCTCGCCGTCATCGCGGCGCTCGCGGTGCTGCCCCCGCTCCGGAAGCGGCACTCGAGGAGCCACGGCGCCTGGATCGATATGCGCATCGGAATGCGGTTCGCGCGCCGGCGACCGCTCATCGTGCCGCTCCTCGCGATCGCCGCCTCGCTCGCGATCTTCGGGACGCCGGCGGTCACGCTCGCGCCGCTCTTCGCGCGGCGGCTCCTCCACGTGGGACCGCCGGGGCTGGGCGGCATGCTCTCCGCGGTGGGGCTGGGAGCGGCGGCGTCGGCGCTGGCGCTCGCCCGGCTGGGCGACTTCCCGATGAAGGGGCGAGCGGTCACCGTCGCGGCATCCGGGTTCGCGCTGTCGCTCCTGGGTCTGGGGCTGTCGCGCTCCTATCCTCTTTCGCTCGCTTTCCTCGCCCTCCTGGGAGCATCGATGTCCTCGTCGGCGTCGATCATCAACACGCTCCTGCAGACGAGCTCCCCGGACCGTCTCCGCGGACGCGTCATTTCCCTCTATGCGCTGGCGTGGCTCGGCCTCGTCCCGCTCGGAAACCTCCAGGCCGGCGCGGTCGCGGAGCGCTTCGGCGCGGCGATCGCGCTCTTCGTGGGCGCCGCCGGCATCGTGCTGACGCTCCTGACCGTGCGATTCGTCAAGCCGGTGCCGGGGACCGCCTCGTGACCGGCCTGCTATATTTCGCTTCCCCGATGAGGCGGTTAGACGGCGCCGCGCGAGTCGCGGTCCTCTGTGCGGTCGCGATCGGCGCCGCCCCGGCGGTCCAGAAGGCTCAGGAGCCGCTGCGGCCGCGGGGCCGCTACAACAACTCGGTCCACCGCTTCTTTCCGGACCTCGACTCGCGGCTGAACGCCGTCCGCTACGGCCGCTGGCGCGCGCTCGAGATTGCGTGGACCGTCGGCATCAACCCCGACCTCGACCGCCAGTTCTCGGCGTTCCTCCTGAAGCTCCTCGCCGATCCGCCCCGCTTTCCGCCGGAGGCCGAGTTCGTCGCGCCGCGATTCGCGCGCGAAGCCTCCCCGGTCTTCCACGCCCTGCGCTGGGGTCAGGTGCTCGAGGAACAGGTCGGCGACGTCCTGGCTTCCGCGGACGCGACACCGGCGCTGACGGCGACCCGCCTCGAGCGGGTCGTGGACGCATACCGCCGCGAGCGCTGGGCTCTCTCGGAACCCACGGAGCCCTCGGCGCCGCCCCGGGCGCTTCAGCTCGCGCCGCAGTCGGCCCGGATCCTCCTCTCCGGGACTCGTCTCTTCGTCCGCGCGGGCGAGGCGCTCGCGGCGTCGGACTTCGGGCAACAGCGCTGGAAGGTCCGGGACACGATCGAGGAGTTCGACAGCTCGCTCTCCCGGGAGAAGGCGCTGGAGGAGTCCACGCACGCGGTCTCCGCGCCGATCCTGACGGGGCGCTATCCCGGGGTCGCAGCGCAGCTCGACCGCGTCACGCGTTTCCGACTGGAGGTCTACGGGGCGCTCGAAGGCGGCGGAGCAACGCCGGAGGCGCGTCAGCGGCGCGATGAGAAGCTGCGCGAGGTCGCAAAACGGTACGGTCTTTCGGTCGGGGGAATCGGTGGAACGTAGCCGGGTCGGGACGTGGGTCGCCGCCGGCCTGCTCCTCGCCGCGTCTCCGCTCTCTGCCCAGTTCCTGTCCAACCTCGAGCCGGAGAGGCCGATCGCGGTCGAGGACGCGGCGCCGATCCCGTTCCGGGCGATCTCCGCGGGCGTGGACTGGACCTACAACGTCCGCCGCGGTGGACTGAACGACCAGGGCCCCGCGTGGACGCTTCTCTACGGGGCGATGCGCGGCCTCGAGCTCGGCGCGGCGCAACGCTACGTCACGCGGCCCGGCCGAAACGCGCTCCGCGGAATCTCGTCGGGCGACCTCGAGATCCACGCGCTGTACGGCGTCTTCGGAGAGACCGCACGCCGGCCCGCCCTCGCGGCGCGTGTCGGGCTCGCGTTTCCCACGGGGCTCGACTCCCGGGGAACCGACCTCCAGCTGGGCGCGATCCTGACCCGATCCTTCGACGCGTTCCGGATTCACGGCAACTTCCGGTGGACGCGCCTCGGCGACACCATTCCGACGGAGCGGTCGGACCGCGTCGAGGGCGGGATCGCCGTCGATTTCCTCGCGAGCGGCCCCGGCCGCACCGAGACGCTAATCCTCGCGGACGCGGTCGTGCGCTCGAGCCCGGTCATCACGGGCAACGCGATCGTGACGGTGGAGGTGGGCGCCCGCCACCGCATCGGGGTCCAGACGATCGTCTTCGCCGGGATCGGCTCGGAGTTCTCGGACCAGCCGGATCGGCCGCGCGCCCTCTTCCGTGTCGGGATTTCGCACGTCTTCTAGGCCGCGCCCGTCTTGACGTTCCGAGTCTTCGACTGCCACATCCACATTCAGCCGTGGGAGCAGCTCCACCCCGCGGCGCTCCGGACCATGATCCGGGGGCGATCCGACGGCGATCGGCTTGAGCGCATCCTCGCCGATCCGGCGGAGCTGCTGCGTCTCCTGGACGAGGAAGGGATCGAGCGGGTCGCGCTCATCAACTACGTGGCTCCGGACGTGATGGGCTTCGACGAGTCCTCGAACGACTGGGTTTCCCGCTACGTCGCGGGCCACACCGACCGGCTCGTCGCGGTGGGCTCGGTGCACCCCCGCCGGACGAGGGACGCCCGCGGCGAGACGGCCCGGCTGTTCGAGAAGCTCGGGATCCGGATCCTGAAGATCCATCCGCCGCACCAGGTCTTCGCGGCGAACGGCTACCTGTCGGGGGATGACGCGCTCGCCGACATCTACCGCACGGCGGAGGAGCACGGGCGCCCGGTCATGATTCACACGGGGACGTCCATCTTCCCGGGCGCCCGGAACCGCTTCGCCGACCCGATGGCCGTCGACGACGTCGCGGTCGACTTCCCGAAGCTCCCGATTCTGCTCGCGCACGCGGGACGCCCGCTCTACATGGAGACCGCCGTCTTTCTCGTCCGCCGCCACGGCAACGTCCACCTCGAGCTGTCCGGGATCCCGCCGAAGAAGCTCCTCGAGTACCTCCCGCGCCTGGAGGAGATCTCCGAACGGTGTCTCTGGGGAACGGACTTCCCCAGCCCGGGGATCGGGTCCATGCGGAAGAACGTCGAGGACTTCCTGGCGCTGCCGCTCTCCGACGACGCGAAGCGCCGGATCCTCTTCGACAACGGGGCCGCCCTCGTTCGGTAGGAGCGTTCGGTAATAGCATCGTCGCGGTGAAAATCCTGGTCGTCGGCGCGGGGGTCATGGGCCGCGGAATCGCCGGGCTCTGCGCGCTCTCCGGGCACGAAACCCTGGTCTTCGACGCCGACCCCGACGCCCAGCGCCACGTTCGCGGCTCGGTCGAGTCGTCGTGGACCCGCGCGGTCGAGAAGGGCAGAGCGTCGGCCGAGTCGGTCGAGCGCGCCCGGCATCTCCTCAAGATCGCCTCACGGCTGCGCGACGGCGCCGACGTCGACTTCGTCGTGGAGGCCGTCCCGGAGGCGCTCGAGCTGAAGCGCCTGGTGTTCGAGGAGCTCGACGACCATTGCCCGGACTCGACCGTGCTCGCCTCGAACACCTCCTCCCTCTCGATCACGCGGATCGCGCGCTCGACGGGCCGGCGGGACCGCGTGGTCGGCCTGCACTTCTTCAACCCGGTTGCCGCAATGCCGCTCGTGGAGGTCATCCGGGGCGAGGACACCTCGGACGAGACCGAGCAGCGGTCGCTCGACCTCGTCGCCTCGCTCGGCAAGGAGGCGGTCCGGGTCCGGGACTCGCCGGGCTTTGCGACCTCGCGACTCGGCGTCGCGCTCGGGCTCGAGGCGATGCGCATGGTCGGCGAGGGGGTCGCGCGGGCCGAGGACATCGACCGGGCTATGGAGCTCGGATACGGACACCGGATGGGGCCGTTGAAGACGAGCGACCTCGTCGGGCTGGACGTCCGCCTGGCGATCGCCGAGACGCTGGCGGCGGAGCTCTCCGACGAGCGATTCTCGCCCCCCGAGATCCTGAAGAGGATGGTCGCCGAGGGGAAGACCGGTCGGAAGTCGGGCGAAGGGTTCTACCGCTGGGAGGGGAACGAGCCGGTTGCACCGGCGAAAAGGGGGCGCACGTGAGGGACCGCCGGACGCTGCCGCTCGGGATCGTGCTTCTCCTCCTCGGCGCGTTTTTTCTCCTCTCCCGGCGATTCCACTGGAGCGGTCCGGGCGTCATCCTCGCGATGATCGGCACGGCCCTGCTGGCGCTTTCGGCGGCGCGCAAATTCCGCGGTCCGCTCCTTCCGGCCGGGATCCTTCTCGGCCTGGGGTTCGCGCTCGTTTTCCAGCGACCTCTGGAGTCGGTCTTTCCCCGCTGGGCCACCATCCTGCTCGGGCTCGGTGCGGGCTTCCTGCTGGTCGCCGCGATCGACCTCGCCGCCGGTCGCGAGCGCCGTCCCTCACCCCTTCTGGCCGGCGCGCTGTTCGTCGTTCTCGCCGGGCTGGGAGCGCTCTCGCAGAGTGAGCCGGGCTTCCGAATCTTCGCCGGGATCCGAGACCTGTGGCCGTGGGCGCTCGTCGTCGCCGGAGCGGTGATCGTCGGGCAGGCGCTGCTGCGGGGACGACGAATCTAGTCACCGGGACTCTTCGTGTCCCGTGTCCCGTGTCCCGTTAACTGAGGTCCAGCAGCTTCGGCACCGGCGGTCGCGCCGCGCCCGGCGGACGTGCAGTCTCCCGGGAGACCGAGAGGAGCCGCGCGGTCAACAGGAGCATCGCGAGCGCCGCGACGAGGAGCGCGCCGAAGAATCCGGTCGAGAGCCGGTGGTACCGCTCGAGCAGCAGCCGCGACGGGTCCGCCGCCGGCAGGTTGTCGATCAGCCCCGGCGCTTCCCGGCGGATCCGGTCCATGGGCGGAATCAGGAGCTGTCCGATGACGAGCGCCGCGAAGAAACCGGCGACGGGCAGGCGGGTCAGAAGGCTCCGGGTCAGGCGCGGCACGCCGTCGCGGGTCAGCCACCACGAGGTCGCGAAGAGGATTCCGAAGGCGACCTCGGCGAGCAGGCACGTCCCGGAGAGCACGGGCGAGACGAGCGACGCCGCGAGGTCGCGGGTCGGCAGGACGCGGAAGACCGCGGGAGCGACGACCGCGCCGAAGAAGAGCCCGGGGCCGAGCGCCAGGGCGAGCGCCGCGAGGTGGAGCGTGAGGATGGGAGAGTCGAGGCGGACCGCCGGGATCCTGCCCGCCTCCGCGCCGCGATCGAGGAGGAGCTGCACCGCCCGACGGCCCTCGGGGCCATAACCGCGGGTCCACTCGTTGACGTACATCCCGACGAATCGGTCGGCCCGCCGACGGTCGAGTCCGCGCGCGTACTGAAGAGCATGGTCGAGCGCGTCGTTCCGGTGCGAGAGCCCGTATTCGATGGACCGGCCGAGCGCGCGGGAGATGCGGCCGATCTGCTCGCTCCCGAGCTCGCGCCGGACGACGTTGCCCCCGAGCGGCAGCGGGAGGCCGGTTTCCTCCTTCCACCAGCGGCCGAGGTCGACGATCTCGCGGAGCCCGTCGTCACGGAACGTCAGCTGACCCTCGTGGATCAGGAGCCCGGCCCCGACCTCCCCCGCCGTGACCTGTTCCTGGATCCGGTCGAACGCGACGTCCACGGTCTTCGCGCCGGGCGCCCAGAGCGACAGCGCGAGCGCCGCGGTCGTCCAGGGACCCGGAGAGGCCACGACGACTCGCCCGGAGGTGATGTCCTCGCGTCCGATCGGATCCCGCGACACGACGACCGGACCGTAGCCGTCGCCGAACGAGGCGCCGTGCGGCAGGAGCACGTACCGGTCGGCGATGTGGGCGTACGCGTGGAAGGAGACGGCGGTGACGTCGAGCTCCCCCGCCATCGCGCGCCGGTTGAGCGACTCGATGTCGGAGAGCTCGTGGTGGAACGAGAGGCCCTCGGTGTCGACCGCACCTTGCGCGAGCCCGTAGAACATGAAAGCGTCGTCGGAGTCCGGACTGTGCGCGAGGGTGATCTCAGTCACCGGAGGATTCTATTTCCCGGGAAGCGCGCGGTTGAGAACTCCTCCGGCGCTTGACACCGGAGAGTCAGGGGCAGGAGAATGAGTCCAACGAGAGCCCCTCGAAACCGAAATACTTGTTGTATCCGAAGGAGAAACTTCTAAAATCAAATCGCCGGACGGGTTGCGGCCCATCCGGCGATCGAGGACGCATGACCTATCAATCGTTCGGCAGCGACAGACTGAAGGCGACACGCCCCTCTCAGGGGGCGGCAAAATTAGCACCTCGCCCCAAGGCTGTCAATCAGCTGTCGGGAGGGAGGTGAAATCATGGCCACGAAGAAAAAGGCTGCCAAGAAGACCGCGAAGAAGGGCGGCAAGAAGAAGAAGTAAGTCAACGATTTACGAGAACCCACAAGACTTCTGTGGGGGCCTGCGGGCCCCCCTTTTTTTGCCTTGACTTTCCCCTCCCGCGGACGATTTTGAGCCTCGACCCGGGGTCGACTATATCAACTTAGATATAGTTTTCTCATGTCGCTTCCGCACGTCCTCCTCGGCATTCTCGCGGAGCATCCGCGCACCGGATACGACCTCGCGCGGGTGATCGAGCAGGAGCTCGAGCCGGTGTGGAAGGCGGAGATCTCCCAGATCTACCCGGCTCTCGCCCGGCTGCGGCGCGAAGGCCAGGTGGTCCTCCGGGTCCTCGGCCCGCGCCGAGGTCCCCACCGGAACCTCTACCGGGTCACCGCTCAGGGGCGCCGGGAGCTCCGGCGCTGGCTCCTCGAACCTCCCCCGACGCCCCGGGGCCGCGACGACGGCCTCGCCCGCGTCGCCTTCCTCGAGGTGCTTCCGCCGCCGGAGCGGCGGCAGGTCCTGCGCGGCTACGAGAAGACGGTGTCCGACGAGATCGGCCGGCTCCGGGCGGCGCCGCCTCCCGAAGGGTTCCGCCGGGAGGCCCGCGAGGCGGCGATCGAGAAGCTCGAGGCCGCGCGGAGGTGGGCCCGATTGCTGTCCGGCCGGCCGTCGCTCGGTTCGTCGCCGGCTTCGTCCCGGGCCGACGGCGTCGGGAAGAAGCGGTGAGAGTCGGCGCGGTCGTCCCGGCGGCCGGCCGGTCGCGGCGGATGGCGGCCGAGAAGATCCTTCTTCCGTTCGGCGGATCGACGATGCTCGGCGCCGTTCTCGAAAAGCTGAACGGGGCCGGCGTTTCCCCCGTGGTCGCGATCCTCCGCGCCGACCTGCCGGAGGCCCGACGGATCGCGGAGGCCGCGGGCGCGCGGGTGCGGATCAACCCCGACCCGGACGCGGAGATGCTGGTCTCGATCCGTCTGGGCGTCGAGATTCTCCTTCCGGACGCGGACGCTCTCTTCATCTGGCCGGCGGATCACCCCGCGGTCGATCCGGCCACGCTCCGCCGACTCCTCGCCGGCGCGACGCGCGACTCGGCGCTCCTTCCCGTTCACGCCGGACGACGCGGCCATCCCGCCCTGGTCGGAGCGGACCTCCTCGCCGGGATCGCCGACATTCCCGCGAACGAGGGACTCCGGAGGCTCTGGCGGGATCGCGCGGACGCGGTTCGCGAGATCGAAGTCGCCGATCCGGGAGTGATCGAGAACCTCGACGATCCCGACGCCTACCGTCGCGCGCGCGAGCGGGAGGAAAAGCGCCCGCCGTCGTGAGATCCGCGAGGCGGGAGCGACGAGTCGGAGTAGAATCTCTCCAAAACCCGGGGGAGAATGAAGAGAGCGGCGCGGAATGCGGGGCTCGGCCGCCTGGTCGAAGACACCTGCTTCGGGGAAGATCCGCTCCAGTCCTTTCGCCGTCTCCTTCCATCGCTCACCGCGGCCCGCGAGGCCGATTCCCTCGTCTGCCGCTTTTTCCGCTCGGGAACCTGGTCCGTGACGCCGCTGGCGGCCGGGGGAGCCGCGAAACCGCGTTACTGCTGCCTGAAGAGCCTCGACTCCGACGGGCCCGACGGCGCCGGCGCGCTGCCGGACGACTGCACCGACGAGCGCCCCTGCTTCGAGGCGGCCGAACGATCCCGGGAACCCGAATCCTGACGGCCGGGCGATAATCGCTCATGGCCCGAGCCACGAACGCCGGCCGTGTCGCGGTCCTGCTCGTCGCCGCCGCCGCCGCCGCGGCGGTATCGAACCTCGCCGCGTCCACGTCGCGAAAGCTCGCCTGGGTCGGGAACTACCCCAGAGCGCAGCAGGTCGAGCCGGAAACGCCCGCTGCCGCTTCGGTGACTCCCCCGGCTTCGGCCGCGCCGCCGGCGGCGCCCGCTCCGGCTCCCGCGCCCGCGGCGCCGTCGGCCGGGACTGTTGGCGCGGTTGATCCGGAGCTCGCCAGGGCGTTCCCTCCCCATCCGGACAAGGCCGCCGTCGAGATCGCGCCCGGCGACGTCGAGCGCCTCTATCGTCAGCGGATGCTCTTCCTGGACGCCCGCCGCTCCTCCGTGTACGCGGACGGCCACATCGCCGGCGCCCGGAGCTTCCCGGTCTGGGAGTCCGACATCGACGACCGGGTGAAGAAGCTCTTCGAGGAGGGGCTCGACCAGCGCGCGCCGGTCGTCGCTTACTGCAGCGGCGGCAACTGCGAGGACTCGCACATGCTCGCGGACAAGCTCTACCAGGTCGGCTTCGACAACGTCCTCATCTACAAGGACGGCTTTCCGGACTGGCAGAAGCGGGGCCTCCCCGTGGCGAAGGGGGCGAATCCCTGAGGCGCCGCGCCGCGGAGTGGCTGACACATCCCTGGCTGTCGGTGCGCGTCCAGATCGCGCTCGGCGCGGTCTTCGTGGCGTCGGCGATCCCGAAGCTCGCGGACCCTCCCGCTTTTGCGCACATGGTCTACAACTACCGCCTGCTCCCGGGAACGCTCGTCAACGCCCTCGCGCTCGTCATGCCGTGGATCGAGCTGCTCGTCGGAATCCTGCTCGTGGTCGGGGCGTGGCGCCGCGAGGCTGCGCTCGTCGCCGCGGTTCTGCTCGTGGTCTTCCTGGGAGCAATCGGCTGGAACCTCGCCCGGGGTCACGCCATCGACTGCGGGTGCTTCGACGTCCGCTCCGCCGGCAAGACGCCGGAGCAACTCCTGGCCGACATGAAGTGGGTGATGCTGCGGGACGTCGGCCTCCTGCTCCTGGCGGGGCAGGTGCTGCTGGCGACCTCTCCCCGGTTCAGCGCGCGGCGGATGCGGGTCTGACCGTCCGGGGCGGGCGCCGGGTCCGGAGGTCGAGCAGCACGGCCCGCGCGATCGCTTTCAGGGTCTCGAAGACCCCGACGCCGGTCACGGCGACTGCCTCGAACACCGGCTCCCCCTTGATCGAGAGGCGACGCTGCAGTTCGTCGGCGGGCAGGGCCGAGGGGAGGTCCCGTTTGTTCAGCTGGAGCACATAGGGGATCTCCCCGATTTCGATCTCCTGGTCGCGCAGGTTCTTCTCCAGATTCCGGACCGACTCCTCGTTCGCCGCCAGCCGGGCTTCCTGGGAGTCGGCGACGAAGACGATCCCGTCGGTCCCGCGCAGGATCGCCCGCCGCGCCGCGTCGTAGAAGACCTGCCCCGGAACGGTGTAGAGGTGCAGCCGGGTCTGGAAGCCCCGGAGGCTCCCGACGTCGAGCGGCAGGAAGTCGAAGAAGAGGGTGCGCTCGTTCGGCGTGGCGAGCGAGATCAGCTGTCCCCGGCGCGCGGGGGCCGTCCGCTCGTGGAGGAGCTGGAGGTTCTTCGTCTTCCCGCACAGCCCCGGGCCGTAATAAACGATCTTGCAGTGGATCTCGCGGGAGGCGAAGTCGACGAAGGCCATCAGTCTCGGGACACGGGACAGGGGACACGGGACACGACCGGCCTCACTCCGAAAACAGGCGGTCGATGTCGTCGTCCGTGATCTCGGCTAAGAGCGGCTCGATCGAGGCGGAGAGGACGGGCGCCCGCTCCATCCGCTCGGTGATCTCGGCAAACGCCCTCTCGAGCTCGGCCCCGGCCTGGCGGACCCGCAGCCGGACGAGCCCCAACGCCGAGCGATCCCCGAAAATGACCACCAGGATGACCCGCCGCGCCACGATCGAGACGTGAATGTTCTCCTTCTCCCCTTCGTGGAGGAGAACCGAGAACTCCCGCTCCCCCAGGATCCGGGCCAGCCCGTCGGTGGCCGCGACGTTGCCGGCGGTCAGGGACGCCAGGGCAGTCATGTCCAGGGCCTCGACGTCTCCGACCGAGGCGATCCGCTGGCCGTTCTTGTCCACGAGAAGGACGACGCTGGCGGAGGAGTCATGCCGCAGCCGGCGGAGGATCTGGTTCAGCGCCCGGAAGTCCTCTTCGAAGAGGACGAGATCCGCGGGAGACATCGCGATTGATTGTAGCCGGGAACTCGTCAGAGCTCCCGGCGATTCTCCAGCGATCGCGCCATCGTCACCTCGTCCGCGTACTCGATGTCGCCGCCGACCGGCAGACCGAACGCGATGCGCGTGACCTTGACCCCCGCCGGCTTCAGGCGGCGCGCGATGTAGAGAGCAGTCGTCTCCCCCTCGACGTTGGGGTTCGTGGCCAGCACGACTTCCCGTACCTCCGGCGTCACCCGCCGGACGAGGCCCTCGACCTCGATCTCCTCGGGTCCGATTCCCTTCAGGGGAGAGAGAGCGCCGCCCAGCACGTGGTAGCGGCCCCGGAACTCCCGGGTCTTCTCGATCGCGGCGACGTTGCCGGGCTCCTCGACCACGCAGAGGAGCGAGGCGTCCCGCTGCGGGTCGGAGCAGATTTCGCAGGGGTCCGTCTCGGTCAGGGTGTTGCACGTCGAACACCGGCGGATCGCCGCCCGCGACTCCGCGATGGCGGTCGCGAGCCGGTCGGCCTCCTCCTGGGGTGCCCGGAGAAGGAAATAGGCCAGCCGGGCCGCGCTCTTGGCCCCGATTCCGGGCAGCCGCTGAAATTCCGAGACGAGCCGGTCGAAGCCCCGGAGTCTCATTGGAGGAACCAGAGCCGGGAGGCGGAAGGCGGAAGGCGGGAGGCGAAGTGGTCGAGGCTTCTCACCTACCGTGTACCGCCTACCACCTATCGGCCCCCCATCATTCCCCCCAGCATCGCGGAGGTCTTCTTCCGGACGGCCTCGTCCACCTGGCGGGAGGCGTCCCGGAAAGCCGCCAGCAGGAGGTCCTGCAGCGTTTCGAGGTCGGCGGGATCGACCGCGGAGGAGTCGACCTTCACGGACAGGACTTCCTTGGTCCCCGACATCTCGATCCGGACGAGGCCCCCTCCCGACGAACCCTCGACCCGCAGCGCGTCGAGCTCGGCCTGCACCTTGTTCTGCATCGCCTGGGCCTGCTGCATCATCTTGTTGATGTTCATGGGGGACGGTCCTAGTCCTCTTCCTTCACTTCGGACAGCTCGGCGCGGAAGAGCTCCATCGCCGAACGAACGACCGGATCCGTTTCGGCCCGCGTGGTCGCGTGCTCGCGGGCGATCGTGGCGCGGGGGACTTCCTGGGCCGCTTTTCCGAGGTCGCCGTCCGCCGGAGGTCCGGTCTTCAACGTCACACGCATGGGACGTCCAAACGCCTCGGTCGCGACGTCCGACAGCAGCTTGCGGGTGGGCGGATCCTCCAGGGCCTCTTTCGCGGCCGCCCGGTCGATCCCGAACCTCAGGACGAGCTCGTCCCCCTCGACGTTCGTGGCCTCGGCCAGGCTGACCTTCGCGGCGGTGACGCGGCGGCGCGAGCCAAGAAGGTCCGTGAACCGGCGCGTGCCCGCGGCGTCCCCGGTCACGGGCTGCGGGCGCGGGGACTCCTCCGGCTCGCGCTCCACGGGCACGAGGGACAGGATCCGCGGACCCTCTTCCCGCGGGCGGCCGCCCTCGCGCACGGCGGAGGGGGCCGGCGGGGCCGCCGACAGGGCGGGCCCGGAGGCGTCGGCCGGCAATCCGGACAGGGCCTGCTCGATCGACTTCAGCCGCGGAAGCTCCGCGAGGCGCAGGACGAGCATCTGGAGGACGAGGCCGGGCTCGTCGGTGCGGCGGCTCAACTGATCGGTCTCGACCGCGAGCGAGATCGCTCGCAGCAGATTCTCGTACGGCATCGCCCGTGCGAGCGCGGTCAGACGCTCGCGATCCGCCTCCGGCACGTCGGGCTTCGCCCCGGCGGACAGGAGAAGCAGGCGGCGCAGGAGCGCGATGAACTCTTTCAGGATGTGCCGGGGATCCTCCCCCCCTTCGGTCAGAGTCGCGAGCGCGGCGATCGCGGCGCTCCGGTCGCCCGAAGCGATGCCGGAGTACACGGCTTCCAGGAGCTCCCGGTCGACGAGAGCCAGGATTTCGACGCAGGTCGCCTGATCGACGTTGCCTCCGGAGAGAGTCGCGGCCTGGTCGAGGAGCGAAAGGGCGTCGCGCAAGCTCCCCTCCGCCGCCGCGGCGAGAGTTTCGAGCGCCGCCGGCTCCACCCGGATCCCCTCCTCTCTGGCGACCTTCTCGAGGTGTTTCGAGATCTCCGCGACCGACAACGCCCGGAACGTGAACCGCTGGCAGCGGGACACGATCGTCGCCGGGATCTTGTGGAGCTCGGTCGAGGCCAGGATGAAGCGGGAGTGCGGCGGAGGCTCCTCGAGCGTCTTCAGGAGCGCGTTGAACGCCTCGGTGGTCAGCATGTGGACTTCGTCGATGATCGCGATCCGGAAGTGGTCGCGCTGCGGCGCGTAGCGGACGGTCTCGATCAGCTCCCGGGCATTCTCGATCTTGCGGTTGGAGGCCGCATCCATTTCCTGGACGTCGAGCGACTCGCCGCGGGCCAGGATCTCCCGGCAGGAGGCGCACTCCCCGCAGGGGTCGACCGTCGGACCCCGGTCGCAATTGAGGCAACGCGCGAGGAGCCGGGCCGTGGAGGTCTTTCCCACGCCGCGCGGGCCCGTCAGGAGGTAGGCGGAGGCCACCTTCCCCTCCGAGATCGCGTTCGTCAGCGTGCGGGCCACGGAGTCCTGCCCGACCAGATCCCCGAACGTTCGGGGTCGCCATTTTCGCGGAAGAGAGAGGTGTGTGCTCACTTTTATGTTGTGGGGCCAGGCCTGAGCAAGTCACGGGGACAGGTCCCGAAGGGGCCTGCACCCGTCACCCTACTCGGACCTGCACCCACCGCAGTCCACATCCCGAATTTTCCGGCCGCCGAAGATGGGCTCAGGTTGACCTGCGGCGCACGGTGGCGCCTCCTGATCGCTGCTTCCTTCCGGACCTGACGAGGTTCGGAGGCTTCCGTCGCACAGGACCCGAACCCATCTTCGACGGCCGGAGGCGGGATTCTAACTGAAGCAGGTGTCGGGTATCAGGTATCAGGTGTGAGGCGTCGATTCGAGAGGGCGAGGCTCAAAAGCAGCACGATTCCTGCGAGAAAACCCACGATGAGATCCACGTTCAGAAACGCGCCCTCCGGTAACTGAGGCCACGCGCCGATGACGTCGCCCGCGGTAAAAAGCGCCGAAAAGATCGCAAGCCACACGAGTCCGGCCGTCGCGGGCCGCGCGAGGCGCTCCGCGAGCGTCACGACTTGCGGGCGCGCGCCCGGACGAACGCGAGCACCGATTGCGCGAGGTCCGAGGGGATCTCTTCGGGCTTGAGCGACTTCAGCATCTTCCCGGTCGCGCGGTAGCTCGTCAGGAACCGAACGCAGGGTGGGCACATGTCGATGTGGCGCTCGAAGTCCGCGCGCTCCGGGGCCGCCATGGTCCCGTCCTCGTACTCGCCCAGCAGATCCAGGATCACCTGCCGGCAGGTCCAGTCGGTCATCGCGCCTCCGCCTGCGCGGGGCCGCGCGAGACCTCGCCCAGCCGCTGCCGCACGTACAGGCGCGCCCGGTGAAGCCTCGACTTCAGGGCCGGGATGGAGATCTCCAGCGTCTCGGCGATGTCGGCTGTGCTCATCTCCTCGACGTCGTACATCCAGATCACGTCCCGGTAGGCGGGGGGCAGGTCCGCGATGAAATCTCCTGCCTTCTGCGCGAGCTCCCGCGCGATCACGCCGTCCTCGACCGACGTCGTCCAGTCCGTCAGCTCCGGGGAGGCGATATGCCCGTCGGAGGCGAATTTCGGCAGGAAGTCGTCGATCGAGATGGCGGTCCCGGGCTTGCGCCGCCGGGCACGGCTGTAGGCCTGGTTCAGCGCGACCCGGTAGAACCAGGAGAAGAACTTCTTCGACTCGTCGAAGGTCCCGATCTTGCGGTAGAGGGTCAGGAACGAGTCCTGCGTCGCCTCCTCTGCATCCTCCGCGTTGCGAAGAACGCCGTAGGAGAGCGAGTAAACCCGGGCGTGATAGCGCTGCACCATCTGCTCGAAAGCATCCTCGTCACCCGACTTGATGCCCCGAACCAGATCGAGGTCGCTCGGCTCCGCTTGCGCGGCAACGCCGTCGGGCTTCATCCGGAAAGACGCTTCCAGAGCCGAAAGGGATTCAAGATTACGGATTCTACCGGTGCGGAAATCGTGGCGGAGAGGGAGGGATTCGAACCCTCGGTACCTTTTGGGCACACACGCTTTCCAAGCGTGCTCCTTAAGCCACTCGGACACCTCTCCGAAGCGGCGAATCGTACAACAGGGGTTCGATTACGACTCCTCCCCCAGCCGCCGCAGCGTCTCGTACGAATAGATCCCATCGTCGTGGCCGTCGCCCCACTTGATCTGAAGGGCATAGCCGCCGACGGCGCGGTGCGACACGAGCTGGAACGACCTTTCGGTCAGCGGCCGGTTCGGCCCCCGGTAGACGTTCCCGAGGAGGTCCCGCTCGCCACGGCACATTGCGCAGGGGCACTCGCGGCGGAGCTTCTCCAGCGGCAGGTAGTCCTCGCGGCCGTCCTCCCAGACGATCACGAGCTCGTTGCCGACGTCGACGACGGCTTTCGGCGGCGGGACGGGCATGCGGCTACTTCACGTTTTCGACGACGTGGAGGTCCGAAAGAACCCGCTGGTATCCGAAGACGTACGACTTTCGGTCGGGGAGCAGGAGAACGGGCCCCACGCCGGTCACGCCCGCGGAGTCAGCGGGCATGAGCTCCCGGATGAACTCTCTCTTTCCGGTCGCGAGATCGACCCGGCTGACCTTCAAGGGCCGCTCCGTGCGCCGAACGGCGTAGACGGACCGCATGTCCTCCGACCACCCGACCGCGTTGTCCAGGTTCGTCAGGCCGGGCGGAGTGCGCGGCTCGCCTCCGGCCAGCGTGTAGAGGTAGACCTTCTGATCCGGGCCGACGACCAGCACGGTTGTGCCGTCGGGAGATAGCGCCTTGATTCCGAGTGTCCTGTAGCCCTCCGGAGTGAAGGGTCGAGGGTTTCCTCCGGCGAGATCCTGAATGTAAAGGCGCGGCCCACGGCCCGGCTCGCGGGCCTGCAGCAGGATGTGGCGGCCATCCGGGTGCACGACTCCGCCGGCGACGCTCAGACGGCCGGTCGGGAGCGTTCGAGCCTCCCCCGCTCCCAGGGGGTAGATCACGAGACGCGTGTCGGTTACCGGGTGGATGATCGCCAGCACTGACTTGCCGTCGGGCAGAAATGACTGAGCCGTCCCTTCTCCCAACCGGATGGCCGGCGAACCGTCCACGTTCCGGACGTACACCGAATACCCGGGTCCGCCCCCCTCGCCCGACTCCTCGAAGAGGATCAGCTTGCCGTCGGGGGAGACGTCGCGCACCGTGCCCCAGTCGAGCCAGGAGAGATCGCGCTGTCGATCCTCTCCGGCGAGCAGAGCCACGATCCCGATTCGGAGGTTGTCGTGCGTGACGAGCGCCCGGCTATCCCGCGAGACGTCGTGGAGAGTCAGCGACCCGGTGACCCGGGAGAGAACGCGCGTCTTTCCGGAAAGGCTCGTCGCGTAAAGCGCCTGGTTCGCGCCGACCGGCGCGGCCGTGAACCAGACCTCGCCGCCGTCGGGCGACCACGCGAGACCGCCGGAGGACGCAAAGAGGCTCGAGATCGTGGTCTTCTTGCCCGCGCGGTCGACGACGGCCACGGTGCCTCCGTTGTCCCCGCGGAACTCATGGTCGAGAAACGCGACCCGGTCGCCTTTCGGGGAGACGCGGGGGTTGCCGATCCAGCCTGTGGTCTCCAGGAGCGTCTTGCCGATCGGATACTCGAGGCGGGTTTTCCCCTCGACGACGCGGACGACCGCCAGCGCGCTGCCGTCGGGACTCCAGTCCGCGAACTGGACTTCCTCGAGGACTTCCCGGGGCGCCGAGCCGCCGGCGAGCGTCGCCCGTGCGAGGGTTCCGGCCTGAGTAAAAGGAAACGCCTGATGGCTCCCGAGCGCGAGAGCGATCTCTCCGGTTCGCGAAAGGCCGAGTACTTCCGCTCCCAGGATTCCGAAAGGTCGCGACTCGGGCGCTTCCGAGCGCGCGACGAACGGCTCGAGCGGCTTTCCCTCCCACGCCGCGCTGTAGAGGATCGTCTGGCCGTCCGGACCGAACCGCGCGGAGCCGATCGTGCCGCGGCGGAACGTTAGCTGGTGGAAAGTCGGCGGAGGTTTGGCGCCGGTCCGACGTCCCAGGAGGAAACCGAGCGCGAGGGCGGCAGCCACGCCCGCGGCGATCGCAATCGGGACTGCGATGCTCCGCCGCCGGATTCGCGTCACTGCGGACGGAACCACGGAGGTCGTCGCCGAGATGCCCGAAAGCGCCTCGAGGTCGAACGCGAGGTCGCGCGCGGATTGGAACCGCTCCTCCGGGTTCTTTTCGAGGGAGTGCCGGATGATCCGGTCGAGACCGGGGTGGACGTCCTTGTTCGTGACGGAGAGGTCCGGCGGCTCCTTCGTGAGGATCGAAGTGATGGTGTCGGCCGCGGTCTCGCCCTGGAAAGCGCGCTGCCCCGCCAGCATCTCGTAGAGGATCGAGCCAAACGAAAAGATGTCGCTGCGCGAGTCGGCGGGTTTGCCGCGCACCTGCTCGGGCGCCATGTAACCCATCGTCCCGAGTACGACGCCGGGCTCGGTGCCGAGGGTACCGGTCGGGAGGTTCGTCTGCGATTCCGCGCCGCCCTCGGGCTCTCTCAACTTCGCGAGCCCGAAGTCGAGGATCTTGACGCGGCCGTCCTTCGTGACGAACAGGTTCTCGGGCTTCAGATCCCGGTGCACGATTCCCTTCTCGTGCGCGGCCGCGAGACCGCGGGCGATCTGGATGGCGTAGTCGAGCGCCTTGCGGGTCGGAAGCGGACCCACCGAAAGGCGACTGCGCAGCGTTTCGCCTTCGAGCAGCTCACTGACGACGTAGGGTGCGCCGTCGTGCGAGCCGATGTCGAAGACCGACGTGATGTTGGGGTGGTTCAGGAGACCGGCGGCCCGCGCCTCCTGCTCGAAGCGCCGCAGCCGGTCCGGATCCGTCGAGAACGATGCCGGCAGGACCTTGATCGCGACGTCGCGGCCGAGCCGCGGGTCCTTCGCGCGATACACCTCCCCCATCCCGCCGGCGCCGATCGGCGCGACGATCTCGTATGGACCGAGTCGAGCGCCGGAGGCGAGACTCATTTCGCCTCGGACACCAGGAAGAGGTGGGAGAGCATCCGCCGGAACGTGTAGGCGTGCGCCCGACCATCCTGGGAGAGAACGATTTCGCGTACGTTCATGACGCCCGTCGAATCGAGAGGTCCGACCTTGCGGACGAGCTCCCGTTTTCCGGTCTGGACGTTGACACGCGCGACCGTCGTCGGAACCTCGTCGATTCGAAAGACGAGGACCGACTCGTTGCCGTCCCATCCCATCAGCTGTTCACCGACGTCGGTACCGGGGACGGCGCTGGCGCTTCCGCCGTCGACCGGATAGACGCGCAGCCCTTCGGGCGACATCGCGACCACCCTCCGTCCGTCGGGAGAGATTTCGCCCTGGGTCGTCCCTTCCGGCGTCAGCGGACGCGGACCGCCCCCGTCGACAGACTGGCGATAGCACCGGACCGCACGCCCCGCTTCGTTTCCGCACGCGAGAACTGATCGGCCGTCCGGGAAGAATCGCGCGGTGTCGTAGCCGAGCAGACCGCCGCGCTCGAGCCGGCGCGTCTCGCCGGCGCCCGTGGGATAGAGAACGAGCTGCTGCGGCGACGTCGGTACGACCGCGAGCGCCCACTTTCCGTCTGGAGACAGATCCTCCGCCGCCCCCTCGCCGAGCCGCACCACCGGCGACCCGTCGGTGCCGCGGAAACAGACCGCGTAGTTGGCGCCGAGGCTTCCGCTCTCCTCCGTAAAGAGCAGCGTCTTCCCGTCCAGCGACAGCGTCCGGGCCGCGGAGAGGTCGAGCCACGAGAGATCCTTCTCCGTCGTCTCGCCGGGCGCCTGCACCGGCATGTCGCGGAAGAAGTCGTCCCGCGAAGCGATCCAGCGACCATCCGGAGTCACGTCCAGGATCGTCAGTCCGCCGGCGCTCTCCGCTGCGATGCGGCGTCGCCCGTCGAGGGTGACGGCGTAGACCTTGAAGTCGTTGTAGGCGTTGCCAGCGGAGAAAAGGACTTCGCTCCCGTCCGGCGACCAGGCGAGGCCCTCTTCTCCCCAATAACCTTCGGAGAGAGACTTCTTCTTGCCGGCGAGGTCCACGACGGCGACCCCTCCGCGATCGTCGTACTTGGTCGGGTGCTCGAAGAACGCGATCCGCTTGCCGTCCCGGGAGAAGCGCGGGTTCGAGAGATAGCCACCGGTTCTCGCCAGGACCTTTCCGACCGGATACTCGAGGCGATCCTCTCCCCCGACGTCGCGGATGATGGTGAGATCGCTACCGTCCGGTGCCCAGTCCGCTTCGCGCACGCCGGCGAGCACTTCCCGGGGCGCTCCGCCGTCGAGCGGCATCCGACCGAGGGTGCCGGCGAAGAAGGAGTGGGCGATGTAGCGGACGCGCGTCAGCACCGCGAGCTCGCCGCGGGAGGAAACGGAGAGCAGTTGCACGCCGGGAAGGCCGAGGGACTTGCCTCCCGGAAAGTCTGTCCGCACCGTGACGATCTCGGGCGTATTTCCCCGGCGCGCCCCGCTGTAAACGATCGTCTTACCGTCCGGCGCGAACCGGGCGTTGAAGATCGCCTGCTGCGCGAACGACAGCTGCGCGTACGTCCGGGATGGCGCAGCGACCTGGAGTCTCGCGCGCCGCCCCAGGAAGTAGGACGCAGCCGCCGCCGCGACGAGGGCCAGGATTGCCGCTCCCGCCAGGAGGAATCGATTCGGTCGAGCCCGGGGGATCGCGGTGATCTTCGTCGGCGCGCCGGAGAGCGTCGACAGCGCCTCGAGGTCGAACGCGAGGTCGCGGGCCGACTGGAACCGCTGCTCCGGGTTCTTTTCCAGGCAGTGTCGCAGGATCCGCTCCAGGCCCGGCGAGACGTTCTGGTTCGTGACCGAGAGGTCCGGCGGGTCTTCCCGCAGGATTGCCGACATGGTGTCCGCCACCGAGTCGCCCTGGAACGCCCGCTTGCCCGACAGCATCTCGAAGAGGATCGCGCCGAAGGCGAAGATGTCGCTCCGTGCATCGGCGGGTCGACCCCGCACCTGTTCCGGTGCCATGTAGCCCATCGTTCCGAGGACGACGCCCGGCTCGGTGGCCGCGACGCCGGTCGGGAGGTTCGTCTGGCCGGCCGAGCTTCCCTCCTCGGCGTGCGTGAGCTTCGCAAGACCGAAATCCAGGATCTTGAGTCTCCCGTCCCGGTTGACGAACAGGTTCTCGGGCTTCAGGTCCCGGTGGACGATCCCCTTCTCGTGCGCCGCCGCCAGTCCGTGCGCGAGCTGGATCGCGTAGTCGATCGCCTTGCGCGGGGAGAGGCGGTCCCCCGCGAGTTCTGCCCGAAGGGTCTCGCCCTCCAGCAGCTCGCTGACGACGTACGGCGCGCCTTCGTGGGCGCCGATGTCGTAGACCGCCGTGATGTTCGGGTGGTTGAGGATACCGGCGGCGCGCGCCTCCTGCTCGAAACGGCGAAGGCGGTCTGCGTCGGTCGAGAACGACGCCGGCAGCACCTTGATCGCGACGTCGCGGCCGAGCCGTGGGTCCTTCGCGCGATAGACCTCCCCCATTCCGCCGGCGCCGATCGGCGCGACGATTTCGTAGGGACCCAGGCGGGATCCGGCTGTGAGGCTCAAACTGGTTCCGAAGGATATAGAAAACGCTCCGGCGAAGCGGAGCCTTCGACGTTAGTCGGTGAATCAGCGCTTCGCGAGCTCCGACGTCCAGTTCGTCACGAGGGCGACGCGGGGAACGCCCGCCTCGCCCGCGTCGTTGATGAGGAATCGTTTCCCGTCGGGAGCGATCGCGTACGACACGAGACCGACCCGTGGCCCGCGAAACAGGTTCACGCGGAAGAGCGGTCGGACGTCACTGACCTCGAACCGAGATCCCGTGCCGTCGACGGTCGCAACCGTCAGGTCGTCGTCCCCCGACACGAAGTAGAGCTGCTTGCCATCCCGACTCCATCGCGCCTGAGCGCCGCCGTTGCCCGATACCTGGTAACGCGCTCCGCCTCCCGGGAAGGGAGTCACGTAAATCTCGTTCCTCCCGGTCTGGAGAGATTGATACGCCACCCATCTTCCGTCGGGCGAGAACTGTCCCGCCCGCTCGGGGAACTCCGTTTGGACGAGAGGGAACGCTTTGACCGGCTCGGTGAGCGACACTACCCAGACGTCCTGCGATCCGATGTTTCCCCAGTCGACGAGAACGTACCTGCCATCGCGGGACCAGTCCGTCGTCTCGAGTCTCTCGCTCGTCCGATAAACGACTTTCTTCTCGGTGGCGGCGTCGGCCGCAATGATCGTCATGGCGAACTCGAGTGGCAGGCTCGTGCGCGACTGGGAGACGTACAGAATGCGCCCACCGTCCGGAGACCACAGGGGAGAAATCGTGACCTGGGCGGCGTTCGTCAGGCGTGTCCGGACGTTGCGCTCGAGCTCGTAGACCCAGATGTCGTTGTTCGGGTCGCCGAGAATCACGAGAACGCGCCGGCCATCGGGCGAGAGCTCGGGCGAGTAGGCCTGGCTCTTTTCGCCGACGGTCGAAATGCGGCGTCCCGAGCTGTCGACCCAGGTCAGTTGACCGCCGATACCCGCCTCCGCGAGCTGGTAGGCGAGCACCCCGGTCTCGGACGCCGAGAACGAACCTCGCCACACTCCGAGATCGAAGTTGACGTCGTCCGCAACCCGGACGGGCTCATCCTTGACGCTCAAGCGATCCGGATCGAAGGGAAAGGCCAGAAGGCTCGTGTCCCGGACCGAGAGCAGCCAGCCGGATGCGTACTGCGCGCTGCCGTACGACGTGATCAGGCGTCGAGGCGTGCCTCCATCGAGAGAAGCGACGTAAATTCCGGAGTCCTCCGACCGCGGATTCGAGTGATTCGCCGCCAGATAGAGGACGTGCTTTCCGTCCGGGAGAAACGACGGCCACCGATGCGTCGTGTGTCGGCCCTCCTCGAGCCGGGTGAACGGCGTCGCGGGGCCGCCCGAAGCCGCGACCCGGGAGAGTCCCAGACGAAAGTTGGGTGCGAAGACGATGACGCCGCGCGAGCTCCACGCGCCTCCCCGCGCATTGGGGGCGTCGGCGATCGCGCGAACCGGGCCACCCGAGGCCTCGACGACCCGCAACTTCCCGTCGGAAAAGAATCCGAGGGAGCGGCTGTCGGGTGACCAGAACGGGAACGTGCCGCCTTCCGTTCCGGCGAGAGCCCGGACGGCGCCCGTCGCGAGCGATCCGACCCACAGCTTTCCTCCCGCGCCGAAGGCCGTGCTCCGCCCGTCGGGCGAAAGAACGATCGGCGCCGAGTCGTCGCCCGTGAGACGGAATGCCGTTTTTTCGGGAGGAACGAGGAACGAGTGAACCGCCTCCGCCGGTGAACCGCCCCGGAGGCGAAGGACCTCGCTTCCGAAAAAGGCCGTTGCGAGCGCGAGGAGTGCCGCCACGGACCACGCGAGCCAGTCGCGGCGCCGCTTCCGGGGCATAACGGCCGTGACGGCGCCGGCCTGAGACCCCTCCGCGATCCAGCGGAGCTCCTTGCCGACGTCGTTGGCGGACTGCCAGCGCTCCTCGGGGTCCTTGGCCACGCACGTACGGATCACCCGGTCGAGCGCGGCGGGCGCCGTGGGCTGAACCTGCGAGACCGGCGGCGGCTCATCGCGCAGGATCGACGAGATGAGCGATGCCTGCGTGGCGCCCGAGAACGCCTTCTTCCCCGTCGTCATCTCGTAGAGCAGGCACCCGAACGCGAAGATGTCGGTGCGCGCGTCGGCCTCCCTCCCCTCGAGCTGCTCCGGCGCCATGTACTGGAACGTCCCGAGGATCGTGCCCTCCTGCGTCAGAGCGTGCTGCGTCGGAAGGGCGGTGAGACTCGACTGCTGCGTCGGAGGTGCCACCGCTTTCGCCAGACCGAAGTCGAGCAGCTTGACTCCTGACTTCGTCAACATCACGTTGCCCGGCTTCAGGTCTCGGTGCACGATGCCCTGCCGGTGCGCCTTGTCGAGCGCATCGGCGATCTGCATCCCGTAACGCAGCGTCTGCTCGAGAGGGAGCGGGCCTTTGAGTAGTCGCTCCGCCAGAGTCTCCCCCTCCAGGTACTCCATGACGAGGTACTCGGTCTCCCCTTCCCGGCCGACGTCGTGCAGCGCGCAGATATGCGGGTGCGAGAGCTGCGAAATCGTTTTCGCCTCCCGCTCGAACCGTTGGCGGGACTCCGGAGAGGCGGAGAGGTGCGCCGGCAGGACCTTGATCGCGACTGTCCGCTCCAGCCGCGTGTCCCGCGCCTTGTAGACCTCGCCCATCCCGCCCGCGCCGAGCGGCGAGACGATCTCGTACGGGCCGAGGCGGGAGCCGGCGGCGAGCGTCACTTCAGTCCTTCCCCGAGGAAGAGCTGGCCGGTCACGCGGCGAACCCGGTAGATGTAGTGCTGTCCGTCGCGCGCCAGAAGGATATTTCCATAGAGAACGCCGGCCGGATCCGACGGCGTGATTTCCTTCCAGAGCCGGCGCTCTCCGGTCGTGAGATCGACGCGAAAGATTTGCGCCGGCCAGGTGCGGCTTCGATTCCAGACGAAGATCGCTTTCCCCGATCCCTCCCACTGCTGCGGCGTATCTGCGGGCTGCGTGCCCTTCGCCGGCAGACACGCGCCTCCCGAGGCTGGACAAAGAAGGAATCGGCCGGCGTCATCGGTGACCGCGACGGTCTGTCCGTCCGCCGAGAGAATCCCGTTGGTCACTCCCTCGGGAGAAACGGGTCTTGGTTGACCCGTGCGATCGAGTTCGACGAGCCAGAGGCGAGGAAGATGTCCGCGCTCCTTGCCCGGAAAGAGAAGCCGCGTTCCGTCCGCCGACACGGATGCGGGCCGCTGGATACTGAACGTGTGATGCACCGTTCCGAGTGAGACGACGCGCGGCTGGCCCGCTCCGGTCGGCAGAAGAGTGAGCTCGGTCCCTTTCCCCGGCAGACCCGAGGCCGTGACGACCCACTTTCCGTCGGGGGACAGTCCCGTCGCGGCGCCGCTGCCGATGCGCACCGAGGCCGATTCTCGGGCCCGACGGTAGTAGACGAAAGGATCGATTCCGACACCGGCCGCGCTCTGCTCGACGCCGGCGAAAACGCTTCCGTCGGCCGAGATACCGGCGGCGGCTTCGTCGCTCCAGGTCGAAAGGTCGCGGTCGTGCGTGTCTCCCGCGAGAAGACCGCCGATCTCGCTCCGGCTCACGATGGCGTTCAAAAGGACGGCTCCGTTCTCGGAGACGTCTTCGAGGACGAGATCGATCGGCGGCGCGTAGAGAGAGTGCGGCTTCCCTCCGGGCCGCACCGCCCAGAGCGTGTACTGAAGCCCCTTACCTCCGCTCGCCGTGCCGGTCGAGGTTGCGGTGAACCAGATCTCTTTCGCGCCCGGACCCCAGGCCAGGCCCTGTGCGCCGTTCCAGGCGTCGGTGAGGCGGGTCACCTTTCCGCTTTCATCCGCGAGCGCGACGTGTCCCAGGTCGTTACCGTAGGCGGGATGCTCGAGGAACGCGACGCGCTTTCCGTCCGGAGAAATCCTCGGGTGGCTCACCCAGCCGGTGGTCTCGAAGATTTTTCGACCGATGGGAAACTCGAGCTGCTGGCGCGTTCCCAGCTCGCGGACGGCCGCGAATTGCGTGCCGTCCGGACTGATGTCGGCGTCGTTGACTCCTTCCAGGATCTCCTGCGGAGCGCCGCCGCCGAGCTCCGCGCGCGCGAGAGTCCCGACCGTGATCCAGCTGCCTGCGTGCCGGCGGTTGAGCAGGACCGCCATCTGCCCGTTCCGGGACATGCCGACGACGTCGGCCGGCGGCAGATCGAGGGAGCGCGACTCGATGCTGTCGAGTCGCGTTGAATAAATCCGCAGAGGCTCGTCTCTCCGCGTCGAACCGTAGACGACGGTCTGCCCGTCCGGAGCGAACCGGGCGGATTGGATGTAACCGCGGTGGTAGGTGATCTGACGGAAGGAAGGAGCCGTTGGCGCGCGCATCCGCCCCCCTGCCAGGAAGCCGGCGCCGAGCGCGGCAAGGAGAGCCAGCACTCCGAGGACCGGCATCAGCGACCGGCTTTTCGAGGCGATCGCTGGCGCCGCCTGCGACGTCGCGCTCGGTGCGCCCATCGCCGTCTCGAGCGCGAATGCGAGGTCGTGCGCCGTGTCGAAACGTTCCTCGGGCCTCTTCTCCAGGCAGTGGCGAAGGATGCGCTCGACGGATGGCGGAAAACGCCCGGCCGTTTCGGCCAGCTGCGGCGGATCCTTCTGCGCAATTGCCGCCATCGTCTCCGCAGCCGACTCGCCACGGAAAGCGCGCTCGCCGGAGAGCATCTCGTAGAGGATCGCGCCGAGCGAAAAGATGTCGGACCGGTGGTCCGCCGCCTTCCCTCGGACCTGCTCCGGCGACATGTAGCCCACGGTCCCCATGACCGTGCCCGGCTCGGTGGCCGCAACCGTCGGCGATCGCGTCTCGTCCGACTGCACCGCCGAAACCTTCGCGAGGCCGAAGTCTAGGATCTTCAAGCGCCCTTCTGGCGTGACGAAGACGTTCTCGGGCTTCAGATCGCGATGGACGATCCCCTTCTCGTGCGCGGCCGCGAGGCCGTGCGCGACCTGCAACCCGTACTCGAGCGCCTTCCTCTGCGGGAGAGCGCCTTCTTCGAGCCGTTCCCGGAGCGTCTCTCCCCGGAGAAGCTCCATCGCGGCGTACGCAACACCGCCGTCGCGTCCGAGGTCGTAGATCCCCAGGATGTTGGGATGCGAGAGCGCCGCGACAGCCTTCGCTTCACGCTCGAAACGCGCGAGGGAGTCCGAATCGGCAGAGAGCTTCTCCGGCAGGACCTTGATCGCGACCTCCCGGTCGAGTTTCGTGTCCCGCGCCCGGTAGACCTCCCCCATCCCTCCCGCGCCGAGCGGCGAGAGGATTTCGTAGGGACCGAGGCGGGAGCCCGCGGAGAGCGTCATCGGGATTTCCCGAGCGAGGAGGTCCAGTTCGTGACGACGACCGCGCCGTCGGCTTCGGTCCCCGGCGCGAGCCGGATCACGAGAAATCGCTGTCCATCCGGAGACACGTCGTAGGGGTGTCGGAGGAATTGGACCTCTCCGCCGATTCCGAGCCGCAGGAGGAAGAGAGGCTGCGGCTCGCCGGCCTCCAGGCGGCCGCCCGCGAGATGGAGGGGAACGGACGTGAGCATTCCGTCCTTTCCGACGTAGAAGAGCTCCGAGCCCTTCGGATTCCAGAGCGGCAGCTGACCCCCTCCGATCGAGACCTGACGCTTCGGACCGCCCGACAGAGGTTGTACGTAGACTTCCTTCTGTTTCGACTCGTTCGATTCGAAAGCCGTCCAGAGGCCGTCCGGCGAGACCTCCGGATTCTCCTCGGAGAACCGGGAGTCGCCGCTCAACTGAAGTGAATCGCCCGCTCCGGAAAGGGCGGCGAGAACGCGCCAGAACCGGGCGGCCTTGGAGGTGCTGAAGAGCAGATGTCGGCCGTCGGCGGACACCGTCGGGAGAACCTTGTCCTGCTTCGATTGAGCCAGGATCTTCTCGGCTCCTCCGCCGGCCGGTCGCTCGTAGAGGTCGTAGAAGCCGGCGTGATCCGAAACGTATGCCAACCGCTCGCCGTCCGGGAACCAGGCGGGGTTGAACTCATCCGTGCGCTCGGAGGTGACTCGGGCGCCCGTTCCGTGAGTTGCATCGAGGACCCACACATCCAGGTTCTGGCCGCGCGATGCATCGCGTAGCGCCACCGCCACGTGACTGCCGTCGGGCGAGATGCGAACGTCCTCGTAACCTCCGATTTCGCCCAGCGTGCCGAGCTCGTGCCCTTTGCGATCCACCCACACGAGCCTCCTCCGACCCAGCCAGGACAGGTACCCGACGCGGTTTCCCGCCGCGGAGACCGACAGCATGTTGTCTTCGGTTGCGTAGCGAACCTGCTCGAGCGTGGGAACAGGGTCGCCGACGAGCTTCAGGCCCCGGGGATCGAAACGCCAGGCGAAGAGGGCGTTGTCCCGCGCGAACAGAAGGTAGCCGGGATCGGCGAATACGGCGGAGGAGTCTGACTGGAAGAGACGGCTGGCGACTTTCGAATCGAGAGATGCGAGCACGATCGAGGTCTTCTCCGGATCGATGTTGCGCGCCACGAAGACGAAGTGCCGGCCGTCCGGGAGGAAAGCGGGATGGAAATGTGCAACGTCGCCTCGCGTCGCGTCGAGCGTTGTGACGGGTCGGGAAGTACCTCCGGTTGCCGGAACGCCGACGATGGGACCGCCGAAATCCTCCGTGAAGAGGATCGTACCCGGGCGACTCCACGTGCCGGAAAAACCTGCGCCGCTCGGGCAGATCGTCTGGACGGGCCCCCCCTCCGCGCCGATGCGTTTGAGACTCCCTTCCGAAAAGAAGGCGATTTCCCGGCCGTCGGGCGACCAGAACCCGCCGCGCGCGCCCTCGGTGCCCGGGAGGCGCCGCACCTCGAGGCTGTCGAGTGAGCGCACCGCGATCGAGTTCGTTCCGGCCTCGTCCTGGACCACGAAGAGAAGGCGCCGGGCATCCGGCGAGAGCTCGACGAATCCGAGAAACCCGTACCCGGTGGGGGGCATGATCGCAAAACGGGTCTGCTCCTCGGGCGCCAGCGGGCGGCGGGAGAGGAGCGCCGACCCCACGCCGAAGAGAACGGCAACCGCCGCGACGGCCCACGCGAGCCGCTGCGGACGCGTCCGTACGCTCCGGAGGGCTGGGGCCGTGACTCCGGCCTGCGACCCCGCCGCGATCCACTTCAACTCCTTAGCGACGTCGCCGGCGCTCTGCCAGCGATCCTCGGGATCCTTCGCGAGGCAGGCCTGGACGATTCGGTCCAGCGCCGGCGGGGACATCGGCTGGACCTGCGAGATCGGCGGCGGCTCGTCGCGCAGGATCGAGGAAACGATCGACGCATGCGTCGCGCCGGAGAACGCCTTCTTTCCGGTGGCCATCTCGTAGAGCACGGCGCCGAGGGCGAAGACGTCCGTGCGCGCATCGATGTCCTTCGCCTCCAGCTGCTCCGGCGCCATGTACTGGAAGGTCCCGAGGATGGTTCCCTCCTGGGTCAAGGCGTGCTGGGTCGGCAGCCCCGTCAGGCTCGACGGATTCGGCGGCAACGCCGCTTTCGCGAGACCGAAGTCCAGGAGCTTGACGCCCGTCTTCGTGATCATCACGTTGCCGGGCTTCAGGTCCCGATGCACGATTCCCTGCCGGTGTGCCTTGTCGAGAGCGTCGGCGATCTGCGTCCCGTAACGAAGCGCCTGCTCGAGCGGGAGCGGCCCCTTCAACAACCGCTCCGCCAGCGTCTCGCCCTCCAGGTACTCCATGACGAGGTACTCGACGTCGCCTTCGCGGCCGACGTCGTGCAGCGCGCAGATATGCGGATGGGAGAGCTGGGAGATTGTCCTCGCCTCCCGCTCGAACCGCTGCCGGGACTCCGGAGACGCCGCGAGGTGCGGCGACAGCACCTTGACCGCTACGGTCCGATCGAGTCGCGTGTCGCGGGCCCGGTAGACCTCCCCCATGCCGCCCGCACCCAGCGGTGACAGGATTTCGTAGGGACCCAGGCGAGAACCCGCGGACAGGGTCAAGTCGGCGCCTCTACTTCAACCCTTCCACGATGAAAAGGTCGGAGAGCAGGCGCGCGTAGCAGTACGCGTAGCCCTTGCCGTCCGCGGTCACCAGAACGTTGGAGATGCGCTCGACGCCGGCGGGGTCGACCGGGAGAAGGTCCTTCCAGACCTCCCGCTTCCCGGTTTCGATCTCGATTCGGGAGATGCGCGCCGGCACGTCGCCTCGCTTCCAGACGTAGAGCGACCGGCCATCGTCCGAAAAACGCAGAGGGTACTCCCCCTCGAGAGCGCCGGGGACGGGACGGGCCGTTCCGCCGTTCATCGAAAAGATCGTCATCTTGTGGTCCGGACCGACGGCGGCAAGGCGTGACCCATCCGAGGAGACGGCGAACCCCGGAAGCGCCGGGACGATGCCCTCCGGCGAGACCGGTCGGGGCTTGCCCCCGTCGATGCTCTGGAAATAGACGCGGGCCCCGTGCTGCCCCTCCCGGCCGGCGAAGAGGAAGCCCTTGCTGTCGGGAAGCCAGGTCGCCGCCTGCTCCGCGCTCACCCCCACCGTCGGAATCTCCTTCCGCTCTCCGGTTCCGGTCGGGAGGAGGGTAAACGGGGAGTTCGCCGCCGGCAGCATCGAGAGCGCCCACCTCCCGTCCGGGGAGAGAGCCAGAGCATTCCCTTCTCCGAGCCGGACCACGGGCGATTGGTCGGCGTGGCGCACATGGACGGAATAGTTCGCTCCGCCGGCTTCTCCCTCTTCGTCGAAGAGCAGCGTTCGAGCGTCGGGCGAGATATCCGCCGCAAACGAGTAGTCGAGGAAGGACATGTCCCGCTCGCGCGTGTCGCCCTGCAGCATCCCCAGGATTCCGACCCGGGGGCTCTCCCGCGTCAGCAGGACCCGGCCGCTCTTCGCGATGTCGTGAAGCTTCAGCCCCCCGGGAACCCGGGCCACCACTCGAAGCTTGCCCGAGAGCGTGACGGCGTAAAGAGAACGATTCGCGCCGGCTTCGGTCGCGCTGAACCAGATCTCCTTGCCCGAAGGGGCCCAGGCGAGACCGTGCTCGCTCGCCCAGTTCCCGGTCAACGTCTTCTTCTTCCCGGCGAGATCGATCACCGCGACCGTCCCGGCGTCGTCCAGGGGAAACTGATGGTCCAGGAACGCGATCTGATCTCCCCGCGGCGAGAGGCGTGCGTAGCTCACGTGCCCGGACGTCTCGTAGAGCACCTTGCCTCTCGGATATTCGATGCGGGCCTTTCCACCGACGTCCCGCGCGATCAACATCTCCGACCCGTCCGGGGACCAGTCGGCGTCCTGGATTCCCTCTTCGACGCTGCGCGGAGATCCGCCGGTCAGGGCGGCGCGGGCGAGAGTCCCCCGGCAGATGCCGGGATGGTTCGAAACGCAGTCCATTGCGATGGCCATTTCGCCGGACGGAGAGATCCCCAGCAGGTTCGCGCTCGGAAGGTCGAGCGGCAGCGAATCCGGGCTGCTCTGGTGCTTCAGGAACAGCTTGAGAGGTTTTCCGTCCCAGCCGGCGCTGTAGACGATCGTCTGACCGTCCGGAGCGAAGCGAGCCGCACGGATCGTGCCGCTGCCGAAGGTGATCTGCTGATAGGACGGGGGCGCGGACTTCGCGAGGCTTCCGTGAAGGAGCGCCCCGGCCGCCGCTGCGGCGGCGAGTGCGGCGATCGATATCGCCACCCGAACGAGGCGGCGCCCGCCGGTCGAAGACTTCCCCGGGTCGACCGGCCGGGCCATCTCTCCCGAGACCTGCGACGAATCGGACAGGTGCTCGCGGATGCTCTTGACGTCCCGGGCGAGGTCGCGCGTCGAGGCGTACCGCTCTTCAGGATCCTTCTGGAGACACCGCTCCAGGATCCAGCGGAAGGGCGCGGGAATGGCCGGGTTGAGCGCCGCCGGAGACTCGGGCTCTTCGCGGATGATGGCGGTCAGGGTCTCCGGAGCGGTTCCCCTCTGGAAGGCGCGACTCCCGGTAGCCATCTCGTAGAAGATCGCGCCCAGCGAAAACTGGTCGGAGCGGAAATCGAGGGGCCTCCCGCTCGCCTGTTCCGGCGACATGTAGCCGACGGTTCCGAGGACAGTGCCGGCCTTCGTCTGATTGGTCGTCGTGGGCACGTGGGAGCCCTCGTCGGAGACGGGCTTGACCAGCTTCGCGAGCCCGAAGTCCAGGATCTTCGCGACGCCGTCCCGCGAGACCATCACATTCTCGGGTTTCAGGTCTCGGTGGACGATCCCGGCGGAGTGGGCCTTCGCCAGGCCGTCGGCAATCTGGAACGCCAGGTCGAGAAGCCTTCTCGTCGGCAGCGGCCCCGAATGAAGGACCTCCCGGAGCGTTCGACCATCGACGAGCTCCATCGCGATGTAGGTCGTGGAGTCCGCCGTACCGATCTCGTGGATCGTGACGATGTTCGGGTGGTTCAGAGCCGAAGCCGAGCGCGCCTCCTGCTCGAATCGCTTGCGGCGGTCGGGATCCGACGAGAATTCCTCGGACAGGACCTTGACCGCGACCTCGCGCCCCAGTCGCTGGTCGCGCGCGCGATAGACCTCGCCCATGCCGCCCGCGCCCAGAGCGACAAGGATCTCGTAGGGCCCGAGACGCGAACCCGCTGCAATCGTCATTGAGCTCGAGCGATCTTATCCGGGGTCAGGGCGGGCTCGTCGCGACGACGCCGACGTTGGCGACCGTATCCCCCTTCTTCATCGACGGAACCGCGCAGATGTAAAGGATGACTCCGGACGCCGGAGCCCGGGCCTCGAAAATCGGACGGCCGACGAAGTCCGTGACGTAGCCGATCTTCATCCCTTCCGTGACGTAGCTGCCGCGGCGGACGAGCGGGAAGAAGAGTCCTTCCTCTCCGCTCGTGGCCGTTTTGATCGCCTCGATCCAGACCGGATGCTCGACCAAGGTCGGAGCTCCCGGCAGCATTTTCAGGTAGCGCATCACCGAGAGGCAGCCGTCGACGAGCGCTCCGACATCTTCCGGCTCGACGGTGCCGGCTCGCCCCGCCTCCACGGTGATGGACGGCTTGCCCCGAACCGTCGCGGTGTTCTCGAGGTATCGCGACGCCTGCGGATCCTTCGGCCGGTCCGTCGAGACGATGACGTGGTCGAGGCCGAACGCCAGCACCATTTCGCGGGAGATCGCGTCCTGGGCCGCGTTTCCGGTCTTCGTCCAGTAGCTGTACGGCCGGAGATCCTCGTCGAGGTCTCCGCCGTGCAGGTCGATCAGGTGGTCGCACTTCTCGACGACCTCGCGCGTGATCGCGAAGGAAGCCCGCTCCGTCTGCGTGCCGTCGGCCTTCCCCGGATAGAAGCGGTTCATGCTCTTCCCGTCGACCGGGTTGACGTGCGGGACTTTTCCCTCGAACGAAGCGACATTCACGAGCGGCACCAGGATCACGGTCCCGGAGAGGGCTGCCGGGTCGATCGCGGAGACGAGCTTCGAGACCGCGACGACCGAGGCGTACTCGGTGCCGTGCGCGCCGGACACGAGCGCGAGGACCGGGCCCGGCTTCGTCCCGCGGATCACGGCCACGTCGATTCGAGTCGCGGCGTCCACGCCGGCCGGGACCTCGATGGCGCCGTACACGCGGCTGCCCGCCACGGCCGTGGCGGTCCCCACCGAAATGGGTTTGTTCTCCGGCACCGCCGAGAGCGCGACCGCCGCCACCGCCATCCCGAGGATCGCCGCCACCCACCTGGACGTCATGCGCAGACTCCGATTTTTCGCAAGGATACAGGGAAGAAAAAAGGCCCCGGGTTTGCCGGGGCCTTTCGAGAGCCGGGTTCCAGAAGGATCTACTGGCCGGTCTTCACGCAGCCGGAGACGGCGTTGGACCACTCCCACTGGTAGCCGAAGCCGCCCGTCCCGAGGAAGGGAGCCGGCGACCAGGCGCACTTGTCGTCCGCCTCGTTGCCGCTCCGGTCGAACCAGGCGTTCCCGTTCGGGTCGGTCACGGCCTCGCGGGTCTCGTGGCAGGCGAAGTGCTCGAAGTTCTGGGCGGCGGTGAAGCCGGTCCACTGACAGCCGCCGCAGGACGGATAGGGCAGCGAAGCGTACTTGATGTTCTTTCCGTTGTAGTCGAAGTCGCTGTGATACGCGCAGTACTGGAGGTGGGGTCCTCCGCACGACGTCGAGGTCCCGAAGGACGAGTACGACGTGGACGGCAGGAAAACCGAATAGACCGTGCTCGTGTCGGCGGAACCTCCGCCGACCGTCAGGTACTTGATCACTTCCTGCTGGATGGCGGAATCCGAGACGGCGGTGGGCGGCGCCGACGAGTCCCACCAGAACGTGTTCGTGAGGTTGGTTGCCTGGATGCCGGAGTACTGCTTGATCACCTTGTACTCACCGGACTGGCCGAACTGCGCGAAGAAGCCGAGCATCTCGGAGGCGACCGCGTTCAGGTTGCCGTTGCTGTCCGCCCAGGACGGGCCCCAGAAGATCGAGACGTGCTTCGCGCTCACGATGACCGGACCGCCGTGGTAGCTGATGTTCTGGGTTCTCCCGCCGCCGGGCCTCGCCCACCCGACGGCCTTGTCTTTCGTCGGATAAAGCTGCGTGTGCTTGCCGTTGACGTCGTCGACTCGCTGGGCAAGAGAGAACGAAGCCAGACCGAGCAGGGTCAGGGCGACGAGTGTCTTTTTCATGGCTCTCCTCTGTCGGGAAATCAATTTTTCTTGAGCGCGGAAGAGTGTAGACGCCCCGCCCCTGACCGACAACCGATTTCTGGCTCCTTGTGACGGATGAACAATGTGAACGGCTGGTGAACGACGTCGGCGTGACAGACTTCCAGACCCGGAGACGACATGGACCTCAAATCACTGCAGAGACCGCTCAAGGAGCGATACCGCGCGGAGCCCGGCAGCTCGCGCATCCTTCTCACCGCGCGCGGCAGCCAGACCGGAGCTCCGATCGGGTGCTCGGTCGACATCGGCCGAGCCGTCTACGAGGCCCAGGCCCATGCCGGCGTGGGCGGGGCGGGAACCGCCGCGTGCTCCGGAGATCTCCTGCTCGGAGCGCTCGCGGCGTGCGCGCAGATCACCTGCCAGATGGTGGCGACCGCGATGGGCGTGCCGGCGACGCGCATCGAGGTGACGGCCGAAGGCGAACTCGACCTCGCGGGAACGCTCGGCGTCTCGCGGGAGGTGCCGGTCGGCTTCGAGACGATCCGGCTCCGCTTCGACGTCGAGGCTCCGGACGCGACGCCGGATCAGCTGCGGGCGTTGAAGGAAAAAACCGAGCAGTACTGCGTGGTCTTCCAGACGCTGGCGAAGCCGCCGAAGCTCGAGACGGGTTGGTCGGGGGACTGACCCCCTACTCGTACCGGAGCGCCTCGATCGGGTCCAACCGCGAGGCCTTCACGGCGGGATAGAGCCCGAAGAAGATCCCGACCGAGATCGACACCAGCAGCCCGACGACGACCGCCCAGAGCGGCGTCTCCGCAGGGAGGGCGTCGAAGACCTTCTTGACCGCGGCCGGCACGGCGATCCCGACGACGACCCCGATCGCTCCGCCGATCACCGACAGCGTCGTCGCCTCCGTCAGGAACTGCAGAATGATGTCCCGGCGGAATGCACCAACCGCTTTCCGGACGCCGATCTCGCGGGTCCTTTCGGTCACCGACACCAGCATGATGTTCATGACTCCCACGCCGCCGATCAGGAGCGAGACGAACGCGATGAACACCATCGCCAGCGTGATCCCGCTCGTGATTCCCTGGAAGCTCTCGATCATCTTGTCCGGTGTCACGATGCCGAAGTCGTTCGGCTTGTCGAAGCGCACGTGGCGCCGGGTCCGGAGGATCGAGGTCGCCTTCTCGATGATCACGGGAACCTGCTCGGGGGTGTAGGGCACCGTCGCGATGCGGAGGGCATCCCCGTCACTCTGTCCGGCCTTCACCCACGGGAACCGGTGGTCGAAAGTCGTGAGCGGGATGACGACGAAGTTGTCCTGCGAGTCCCCGAACATCTTGCCCTTCTTCTCGAAAATCCCGATGACGATGTAGCCGTCGTGGCCCAGGGTCACCTTCTTTCCGAGGGCTTCCTCGCGCGGAAAGAGCTTTTCGCGGATGTCCTCCCCGATGACCATCACGTCGGCGGCGTGATCGACCTCGGTGGGCGTGATGAAACGTCCGGTCGTGACGATCCGGTTGGTCGCGACGGGATACTCCTCCATGACTCCGAACACGCGCGGGGATCTCGCCTCGGCGTCCCGGAACTTGAGGTGATAGTCGCTGTTGTTCCAGAGGTACCGCTGCGGGGACACGGCGCGCATCTCCGGAATCTCCCGCAGCGCCTGCGCGTCTTCGAGCGTGAGCTCCTTGCGGCGCAGCTCCCCCTCGGGCGTCGGCCCGCCCGGCCCGAACCTCGGCTCGTACTTCTGGAACATCACGAGCGACGCCCCGAAGCTCTGGAAGTTGCGGACCATGTTGTTGTTGAAGCCGGTCACGATCGAGACCATCGCGATCACCGTCGCGACGCCCACGACGATCCCGAGGACAGTGAGCGAAGCGCGCAGCTTGTGCGCCCGCACGGCGAGCAGCGCGAAACGCGTGTTTTCGCCGAATCCGCGCCGGAGGTGACCGAAGATCTTGGACAAAGGTGCTGAAAACTACTCGTATCTCAGCGCTTCGATCGGATCCAACCGGGACGCTTTGACCGCGGGGTACAGGCCGAAAAAGATCCCGACCGACATCGAAACGAGCAGTCCAACGACCACCGCCCACAGTGGGGTCTCCGCCGGGAGCGCCTCGAACGCCTTCTTGATTCCGGCCGGCACGGCGACCCCGACTACGACGCCGATCGCGCCGCCCAGAAGCGACAGCGTCGTCGCCTCCGTCAGGAACTGAAGAATGATGTCGCGCCGGAAGGCTCCGACGGCCTTCCGGACGCCGATCTCCCGCGTCCGCTCGGTCACCGAGACGAGCATGATGTTCATCACGCCGACGCCTCCGATCAGGAGCGAGATGAACGCGATGAAAACCATCGCGAGCGTGACCCCGCGCGTGATGCCCTGGAAGCTCTCGATCATCTTGTCGGGGGTGAAGATCGCGAAGTCGTTCGGCTTGTCGAAGGGGACGTGCCGGCGGGCGCGCAGAACTGCGACCCCCTTCTCCGTGATGATCGGAACCTGGTCGGGCGTATAGGGAACGGTCGCAATGTGGATCGTGTCCCCCCCGCTGTTCTTGATCTGCGGGAACTTGCGGTCGAAGGTCGTGAAGGGAATGAGGAAGAAGTTGTCGTTCGACCCGCCGAACATCGAGCCCTTCTTCTCGAGGACCCCGATGATGATGAACTCCTCGCCGTTGAAGTTGACCACTTTCTCCAACGGGTCCTCGCGGGGAAAGAGGATGTTGCGGACGTCCTCGCCGATGACCGCGACGTTGGCGGTGTGGCGGAAATCGCTCTCGGTGATGAAGCGGCCGTACCCGACGAAGTGGTTGTTGGCGACGGAGTAGTCAGGCGATACCCCGGCGACGACGGGAGTCGTCGTTTCATTGTCGCGGTACTTGACGCTGATGTCCTGGTTCCAGAGGTATCGCTCGGGCGAGACCGCCCGCATCTCGGGGATCGCCTCCTTCAGCGCGACGGCGTCCTCGTACGTCAGGTCCTTTCGCCGCCGCTCGTCGGCCGGCCGTCCGCCGTGGCCGAAGCGCGACTCGAACTTCTGGAACTGGACGAGCGTCGCCCCGAAGCTCTGGAAGTTGCGGATCATGTTGTTGTTGAAGCCCGTCACGATCGAGACCATCGCGATGACCGTGGCGACGCCGACGACGATGCCGAGAACCGTCAGGAACGCGCGCAGTTTGTGCGTGCGGACGGCCAGAAGGGCGAAGCGTGTGTTCTCGCCGAACCCGCGGCGGAGGTGATTGAAGAGGCGCGACATCGGTCGTGCTCCCGGCTACGGGCTCCCGTTACTCGTACCGCAGCGCTTCCACCGGAGCCAGCTTGCTCGCCTGGTTCGATGGAATGAATCCGGCGATCAGGCCCGTCACGGTCGCGACCCCGATCCCGATCACGATGAAGGAGAGCTTCACCTGCGCGGGGAAGACCTGCTTGACGGCGAGCGCGATGAGCGCCCCCAGCAACACGCCGATGACCCCGCCGACCGCAGAGAGCAGAGCCGCCTCGAGGAGAAACTGCCGGCGGATGTCGCGCCGGCGCGCTCCGAGCGCCCGCCGGACGCCGATCTCCTTGGTGCGTTCGACGACCGACACGAACATGATGTTCGCGATCACGATCGCTCCGACGACGAGCGAGATCCCGGAGATGAGAATCATGAGCAGGAACGCGCCTGCAGAGATGTTCTTCCACAGGGCCTGGAGCATCTCGGCGGTGACGAGCCCGAACGGGTCGTCCTTGTCGAACTTGGTCTTCCGGAGGGAGCGGAGGATCGAGCGCACCTCGTCCGTCGCCTGCCCGACCATCGCCACGCCCCCCTTGGGCTTGATGAAGACGCCGATGTCCTCGCTCGGCGCGACGTGCTTCTTGAAGAGGGTGAGCGGCAGGTAGATCACGTTGTCCTGGCTCTGACCCATGACGTTGCCCTGCTTGGCGAGCGTGCCGATGACCTTGACGGGATAGCCGTCGATCTTGAGGACGCGGCCGACCGGATCCACGTGGGGAAAGAGCTGGTCCTGCACGTCCCAGCCGATCACTCCCACGGAGGCGGCATGGTCGTACTCGGCGCTGGTGAAGTATCGGCCGGTCGCAATGTCGAAGCTCATCGCCTCGCCCATGTTCGCGGTGTGTCCCTGGATCTCGACGTCCGCGAGCTTGCGGTCGAGGTACTTGACGGGGCGGGTCCGGTCACCCCGTCCGCCGACCTGTTCGCAGAGGCGGCACTCGCGGCGGATGATCTCCATGTCGGTCAGCGTGATGTCCCGCCGCTTGCGGGCGATCAGCCACTCCTCGCGGCTCGTGATGATTCCGTACTTGGTGAAGATCACGATGTCGGGGTTCAGGCCGATGACCTTGTCGTTGACGTAGGAGTTGAGCCCCGAGATCACCGAGACGACGCCGACCACGGTCGCGACGCCGATGATGACGCCCAAGAGCGTCAGGAAGGCGCGCATCTTGTGGCGCGTGAGCGCCGACGCCGAGACGCGGAGGAGCTCGGAGGACTTCATGCCTTCTCCGGAGGTTTCCCCTTGCCCTTCTTGTCCCCTTCCTTCTCGACGATCACCTTGTCCCCCTCCTTGACCTGTCGCAGCACCTTGAAGGGACCGGTCACGATCTCCTCCCCGACCTTGGGGCCGTTCTTCACCTCGATCATGAGCTCGCCGGCAAGGCCGGTCTCGACCTTCTCGAACGCGAGCTTCTGGTTCTTGACGAGGTACACGCCCTCCTCGGTCTGCGGCCGGCCGGTCGCGCTGGTGGAGGCCCCGGGCTTTCCGTCCTTCTTCGGGACGTCGCGCACGACGAGCGCCTGGATCGGGATCGCGGTCGCGCCTTCCTTGCGTCCAGTCAGTATGTCGGCGGTCACCGAGAACCCCGGCCGGATCGTCTCCGGCGGGTTGGTCACGCGGATCTTCACCTTGAAGTTGATGGCCTCGGAGCCCTGCGTCAGGGAGAGCAGGTCCGGGTCGTTCTTCGCGATCGGTGAGGACCCAACCTCGGTCACGAGCCCCTCGAAGGTCCGGTTCGGGTAGGCGTCGATGTTCAGGTTGGCTTTCTGTCCGACCTTGACCTCCGGGACCGACGTCTCGTCGACCATCATCACGGCCTCGACCTCGGACATGTCGGAGATCGTCAGAAGCTGCGTGCCCGGATTGTTCATCGTGCCAATGACCGTGACCTCGCCCTCCTTCACCGGGAGGTAGGTCACGACGCCCGCGATGGGGGCGCTGACCGTCGTCTTCGAGAGTGAGTCGCGGCTGGCCGCGAGGTTCGCGCCGGATTCCTGGAGTCGCTGCCGGGCGGCGGACAGGTTCGCCTGGGCCGTGTCATAGGTCGACTTCGTTTTCTGGAGCTCGGCCTCCGACAGAATCTTCGCCTCCCAGTTGCGGCGGGCGCGCTCGTAGTCGTAGCGAGCCTGGTCCGCGGCGGACTGCGCCGCGGCCAGATCCGACCGCATCGCCCCGAGCGCCGACTCCCGCCCGGCGGTCTGCGCCGCGAGCTGGGCCCGGTCGATCTGGAGGAGGAGCTGTCCCTTCTGAACGCGGTCGCCTTCCTTGGCCGCCAGGTTGACGATCTGCCCCATGACGAGCGCCGAGAGGTCCACCTTCCGGCGCGCCTGGATCTTGCCGTTCGCCGTGACCTTGGAGACGAGGTCGATCTTCTCGACCTTCGCCGTGGTCACCCGGGCGATGTCCTTGTCCTTGCGCTTGATGAAGCCCATGGCCACGAAGCCGAGTACGACGGCTCCGAGAATGGCCAGGACGATTTTGGTCTTCTTCGACATCTACTCCTCCGATGGCAATCGAAACGTCTATTTTCTTACGTTGGGCGGGATGGAAAGTTCGGATCGGACCCGGCCCGCGGGGTGGACTGCGGCGGGTGCCGACCTGCCCGCAGGACCTGTCCCCGCGACTTCACAAGGTGGTGCGCCCAGGAGGACTTGAACCCCCAACCTCCTGATCCGTAGTCAGACGCTCTATCCAGTTGAGCTATGGGCGCAGGAGCGGCGTAGGCTACTGAAAACAGCCTCTCGTTTCAACCAATTCCGCCCGCCGGGCGGGCTCTCCGTGGCCCTGCGATAGCCTCCGCCCGTGCCGTTCACCACCGACGACGAGAAGTTCCTTCGGGAGGCGATCGCCTTCGCGAGAATCGCGTTTTCGGAGCGGGAGGTCCCTGTCGGGGCGGTCGTCGTCCGGGAGGGGCACATGATCGGGCGCGGCCGCAACCGGCGGGAGGCGCTCGGCGACCCGACCCACCACGCCGAGATCGAGGCGATCCGCGAGGCCGCGCTCGCCGTCGGCACGTGGCGGCTGGACGGCGCGACCCTTTACGCCACGGTCGAGCCGTGCCCGATGTGCGCCGGGGCGGCCGTCAACGCCCGGCTCGCGCGGATCGTCTACGGCTGCGCGGACCCCAAGGCGGGATACTGCGGGACCCTCGGAAACATCCCGCAGGACCCGCGCCTGAACCACCGCGCGACGGTCGACGGCGGCCTTCTCGCCGAGGAATGCGCCGAGCTCATGCGCCTGTTCTTCCAGGCCCGTCGCTAGAATGTCGCGGGGACAGGTCCTGCGGACCTGCACTCGCAGCAATTCAGAACCTTGCGCTTGCGTCCAAAATGTTAGTTTTCCCAACGCACGGAGAGGTGCTGGAGTGGTTGATCAGGCCGGTCTCGAAAACCGGTAAGCCCTAACGGGCTTCGGGGGTTCGAATCCCCCCCTCTCCGCCACAATCGCTGAAGACACGAGACCGCGGGACGAAACTCCCGCACCCCGGGACCGTACTGACGAAGGCACCGACAATGACCACCCCCGCGATCGAGCTCGAGAACGTCTCGAAGGTCTTCGGCCGCTTTCCGGCCGTGGACTCGCTCTCGTTCCGCGTTCCCCGAGGCGTGGTCTTCGGGCTCCTGGGTCCCAACGGCGCCGGAAAGACGACGACGATCCGGATGGTCATGAACATCACCGCCGCGGACTCCGGAGAGATCCAGGTCCTCGGCAGCCCGATGAACCGGGAGACTCAGAACCGGATCGGCTACCTCCCGGAGGAGCGCGGTCTCTACCGGAAGATGAACGTGCTCGACCACCTCCTCTTTCTGTCGGCGATCAAGGAGGTCTCCCGCGACGACGCGAAGAAACGGATCGCCGAGTGGGCCGAGAAGCTCGAGCTGAAGCCGTGGCTCAAGAAGAAGGTGGACGAGCTCTCCAAGGGGATGCAGCAGAAGGTCCAGTTCATTGCCACCGTCATCCACGATCCGGAGATCCTGATCTTAGACGAGCCGTTCTCCGGACTCGACCCGATCAACACCGCGATCATCAAGGAGTACCTGAGCGAGTTTCGGAAGCAGGGAAAGACGATCGTCTTCTCGACGCACGTCCTCGAGCAGGCCGAGAAGCTCTGCGACGAGATCTGCCTCATGGCGCGCTCGAAGAAGATCCTGGAGGGGCCGCTCCGGGATCTCAAGCGCCGGTTCTCGCGGAACCTCCTCCACATCTCGGTGGACGCGAAGCCGGAGGAGATCGCGGCGATGCCCGGGGTCGCGTCGGCGCAGCCGGTCAACGGCGGTTATCTCGTCGCTCTCACTCCCGGAGCCAAACAACGCGAGTTCCTGCGGCACGCCATCGATCGGCACGACCTCACGGGGTTCTCGACGAAGGAGCCGGAGCTCGAAGAGATCTACCTCGACGCCGTCCGCGCGGCCGGGATCGAAGAGACTCGGCCGATCGAGTAGGAGGAAATCGTGAGCTGGAAGAAGGTTTTCGCCGTCATCCGCCGGGAGTACCTCGAGCGCGTTCGCACGAAGGCGTTCTGGTTCGCGACGCTGCTCGTTCCGGTCTTTTTCCTGGGGTACATGGCGATCCAGGTCGCCGCCATGCGCAAGACGAGCGGGGAGCGCAGGATCGCGGTCATCGACGTGACCGGTCGCCTCGCGCAGCCGCTCGCCCGCGATCTGGCCGAGAGTGAGGAGGCGAGGCGCCGGAAGTCCGGCGGTACCCGCGGTCTCCACTGGATCCTGGAACCCCGGCCGATCGTCGGAGACGTCGAGCGCATGAAGGTCGGGCTCCAAAAGGAAGTCCTGGAAAAAAAGATCTACGGGTACCTCGTCCTCGATCCCGCGTCGATCGAGAAAGAACGGGTGGAGTACTACTCCATTTCGGTCTCGGAGTTTGTCGCCCTCAGCCAGCTGAAGGACGCGGTCAATCGGACGATTCTTCACCAGAAGATCGCGGACCGCGGTCTGCCGGCGTCGGTGGGCGCAGACCTCGAGAAGACCGTGGACTTGAAGACCTGGAAGGTCACGACCAAGGGGGTCACCGAGGAGAAGGGCGCCGGAATCATCGCTGCTCTCGTCTTCATGGTCATCATGTACATGACCTTCTTCATGTACGGCTTCCAGAACCTGCGCGGGGTCATCGAGGAGAAGACCAATCGGATCGTCGAGCTCATCATCGCGTCGGTTCGGCCGACCGAGCTCATGCTCGGCAAGATCGTCGGCATCGGGCTCGTCGGCCTGACGCAGTACACGATCTGGTCGCTCGTCGCGATGAACCTGTCGCTGCCCGGAATCGCGAGCATGATGGCGGGCGGGGCGGCGGGCGCGCCGACGATCCCGCTCTCGATGATCGGCTACTTCCTGCTGTTCTTCCTGCTCGGCTACTTCCTCTACGCCAGCGTCTACACGGCGATCGGGGCGCCCTTCAACAGCGACCAGGAAGCGCAGCAGCTCTCGATGATCCCGTCGATGCTGATCGTCAGCGGCATGGCGGTCTATCCGGCCGTGATGAACAACCCCAACGGCCCCGTGGCCGTGGCCGCGTCGCTCTTTCCTTTCACCGCGCCGCTCATCATGTATCTGCGGACGGCGATCGCGGAGCCTCCCGTCTACCAGATCGGGATCTGCATCGTGATCCTGATCCTGTCGACGATCGGAATGGCCTGGCTCGCCGGCAGGATCTACCGCGTCGGCATCCTCATGTACGGCAAGAAGCCGACGATTCCCGAGATCCTGCGCTGGGTGCGGTACCGGCCGGGCAAGGTACTCCAGCCCGCGGCGCCGCCCGCGAACTAGCGCGCAAAGAAAAGGCCCGCGGTCTCCCGCGGGCCTCGTGTCCCCTGTCCCGTGTCCCGAGTCCCGTCTTAGAGCATCTCCGTCCGCGCCTGCTTCGCGCGCGCCGCGCCGATCGCGGTCTTGACGTCCTTCTCCTCTTCGGGCGGAGGCGTCACGGCGGGCATGCCGAGGAACTCGATCCAGAGCTCCCGGGCCCAACCGGCCGTGTGGTACAGGTGCTCGTCCTCTTCCTCCTCGACTTCCTTCTGCGCCGCCTCGAGCACCCGCTTCTCGTCGCCCTTGGTCTTCTTGGCGACCTGACCCAGGAGCTCCCAGTTCTGGTGGTCCTTGGTCTCGGCGAGAACCACGCACTCCGCCGCCACCAGCTGGGCGGCCTCGGGCGGAGCGGACGTCAACGCCATCTCCATGGCCTTCACGAGCGATTTGCCGATGTGGCGGACGACCTCGCGCCCGGGCGTGTCGGCCTCGGGGTCGAGACCTACCTGGTCGAAGATGCCCCGAACGACCTTGACGTGGTTCCTGGTCTGTTCGAGGTACTTTTTCCACTCCTTCTTGAGGTCGGCGTTCTGGGCGCAGCGGATCGCGGTCGTGTAGACCTCAACGCCGCCCATTTCCGTCTCGAGCATCTGGTACAGAAGCTCGTTCAATGAGTCCTTCTTCATGATTCCTCCTCCGATTTCGCGGTTTTTCGCCATACGTTCACGGAACGACAGGGATGCAAGGCCCGGGCCGCTCCGGGCTTGCCCGGAAAACCGCCGGCGTGCTACTTTCCGGCCCCCGTCGGCCCATTCGTCTAACGGTTAGGACGCGGCCCTCTCAAGGCCGAAATACGGGTTCGATTCCCGTATGGGCTACCAGACACGTCGCTCCCGTTCGCTCGGAACCTGCTTCGCACCGGCGAGCGACTCGCCAAACCCGGCTCGATCGCTCGCCTGGTTCCTCGCTCACTCTCGCTCCCGCAGCGCGAGGCTCCTCCCTTCGGGAGACTCCTCGCGCTGCGAAAAGACGGGGAAGTCCTCTTTCGATTACCTCGGGAGACTTTCGCGCGGGGCGAGGAGTCAGAGCAGTCCGGGGCGCTTCGTGAACAGGTTCTTCGCGATTGCGGTGATCGCCATCGTTCCCAGGACTTTCACGAGCGTCGGGTGCTTCGCGTAGAAGCCCATCGCCTGGTCGAAGATCTCGGGCCGTTGCTGTTTCGCGTACACGGCAACCTTCCCCACTTCCTCGGGAGTCGCCTGCTGGGGGTCGTCCGCGACCTGCGGCGAGACGCCGATCTGGTCCAGGACCGACCGGAGTCCGCTGCCGCCCAGGCCGCCGAGCAGAGTTTGGAGGAACCCGCCGCGCTGCTGCGGCGTCATTTCCGTGGCCGAGTTGCGGACGCGCGTTTCGACCTGGTCCGCGGGTAGAGAGCCGACTGCGGGTCCGATGACCGACGCGAGGACGTCCTGCGGAACCGCTCCGGCAATCTGGTCGTAATGCTGGCGCGCCTCCTCGCGATTCGCCGCTCCGTCTCCGACGCCGTAGCGTCGCAGTAGATCGCTGATGGGATCGAGAGTGCTCATGGGATTTCGTCTCCTTCAGGTGGAGTCGGAGCAATTTCCGATCCACCCCCGGGGCATAGGGGTTGCACCCCTGCCGAAGCGGAGGCAACCATGGCGAAGCGGGAAGAGGGGCAACGGCGAGGGAAGGGGCGAACGCGCCCGCGCTGACCGGGCGGCCTCGCCTCGCGCGGGGCCCCCGGTTTCGCTACCCTTGAGCGAAATGGCCGCCCCGCCCCCGATCGTCCCGTCCTCCGGGGCGAGCCCCGCGGCCGCCGAGGCCGACTCCACTCGCCCGTCGCGAGTGCGCCGCAACAAGCTGCGGAACATCGCGCTCGCGATCTTCTTCTTCATCCTGGGGTTCATCGGGATCCTCATCCCGGTCATGCCGCAGGTTCTGTTCTTCGTCCTGGGGCTGCTCTTCCTGTCGCTCGTGTCGCCGACGGTGCGTAGAAGAGTTCGCCGCTTCCTGCACGACCACCCGAAGGTGGCGCACGCCTACAAGCGCTGGCGGGACAAGGGCCGTCAGAAGAGGCGGGAAATGATCCGGAAGCGCAAGGAGCTCGCGGCGCGCCTCCGCGTCCACCGCAGCGATACTCCCGCGGATAGCTGACAGCGGAGAGCGGACAGCTTCTCCTAGTCCATCTGCCTCCGGAGGATCGTCGGGATGTCGAAGTCGTCGCGGGACGACGCGTTCGGCCCGAACCCGCCGGTGTCGTCCCCCCGGAGGAACGGCGTCCGGCCCGGGCGGTTCGAAGCGTAGGCCCGCGGCTCTTCCTCTTCCTTCTCTTCCAGGACCGACTCGTCGCGATCGAAACCGGTCGCGATCACGGTGACCTTCACCGCGCCGGCCATGCGGTCGTCGCTCACGTAGCCGAAGAGGATCACGGCCTCCGGGTCGGCGGCCTGCCGGATGATCTCCGCCGCCTCGTTGACCTCGAAGAGTGTGAGGTCCGCGCTGCCCGTGATGTTGATGAGCACTCCGCGCGCGCCCTCGATCGAGGCGTCCTCGAGGAGCGGCGAAGAGATCGCGGCCTGGGCCGCATGGACCGCGCGGTTCTCGCCTTCCGCGATCGCCGTGCCCATCATCGCCCGACCCATGTCCGACATGATCTTCTTCACGTCCGCGAAATCGCGGTTGATCTCGCCCGGGCAGTTGATGAGATCCGCGATTCCCTGGATCGCCTGCCGCAGGACGTCGTCCGCGATCTTGAAGGACTCGTGAAACGGCGTGTTCTTCTCGACGAAGGAGAGGAGCCGCTGGTTCGGGATCGTGATCAGGGTATCCACGTGCTCGCGCAGCTCCCGCGCCGCCCGCTCCGCCTGCCGCAGGCGCTTCTTCCCCTCGAAGTCGAACGGCTTCGTCACGACCGCCACGGTGAGCGCGCCGGATTCCGCGGCGAGCTTCGCGATGACCGGCCCGGCGCCGGACCCAGTTCCGCCGCCCAGCCCGGCCGCGAGAAAGACCATGTCGGAGCCCTGCACGATGTGGGAGAGCTTTTCCTGGTCCTCGAGCGCGGCGTTCCGGCCGACGTCCGGGTCCGCCCCGGCGCCGAGGCCCTTCGTGAGCCGGCCGCCGATCTGGAGCTTCGTGGCCGCGGAGGTCTTCCGCAGCGCCTGCAGGTCGGTGTTGCACGCGATGTATTCGACGCCGCGCACGCCCGCCGCGATCATCCGGTTGATCGCATTGCAGCCGCCGCCGCCGATGCCGATGACCTTGATGATGGCGGGCGACGCGTCGCCCCGCTCGAGTTCGATGGGCATATGCGACTTTCCGTCGTCGACGAGCTCGATCATCGGTCTCTCCCTTCCTCCCCGTTTCGTGTTCGTCCGCGCCGCGCGCGAACGGGCGCTCCCCGCTCTCAGAAAAGCTCCCGGAAGAACCGGGAGACCGACCCCGCCGCCCGCGTGATCCCGCGCGAGCGGCGCCGCACCGTCTTGTGGCGATGTCCGTACAGCAGAAGCCCGGTCGCCGTGGCCCACTCCGGTCTCGACACGACGTCGACGAGACCCCCAACCCCCGCCGGGACTCCGCGGCGAACCGGTCCCTCGAAGATTCCCTCGGCGATCTCGACCAGGCCCTCGAGCTCGGCTCCGCCTCCCGTCAGGACGACACCCGACCGCATCTCCCTGTCGACGCCCAGCCGGCGGAGGTCTTCCTGGATGAGGCCGAGCAGCTCCTCCGCCCGCGGCTGGAGGATGTCCGCAATCGTCGAGCGCGGGCAGAGCTTGGGCTCCCGGCCGCCGACCATCGGAACCTCGACCATCTCGTCGTCGCCGACCGCCGAGCGGAGAGCCGAGCCGTACTTCTTCTTGATCCGCTCCGCCTCCCCGATGGGCGCCCGCAGCACGACGGCCAGGTCGTTGGTGAAGTGGTCTCCGCCGACCGGGATGACGGCGGTGTGGGCGATCGAGCCCTTCTGGTAGACGGCGACCTCGGTCGTTCCCCCGCCCACGTCGATCAGGACGATGCCGAGCTCCTTCTCGTCCTCCGTCAGGACCGCTTCGGCGGCCGCGAGCTGCTCCAGGACCAGCTCCACGACCTCGATCCCTGCCTTGTTCATGCAGGTGACGATGTTCTGGGTGACCGCGACCGGGGCGGTGACGACGTGAACGTCCGCCTCGAGCCGCGCTCCGACCATACCGGTCGGATCGTCGACCCCGTCCTGGCCGTCGACCGCGAACTCCCGGGGGATGACGTGGACGACCTCGTGGTCCTGGGGGATCTGGACCCCGCGCGCCGCGTCGATCACGCGGGTGACGTCTTCCCGGCCGATCTCCCGGTCCTTTCCGGCGACCGCGACGACCCCCCGGCTGTTGAAGGACCGGACGTTCGACCCGGAAATCCCGACCCAGGCCCGGGCGATCTGCACGCCGGCCATGATTTCCGCCTCTTCGGCGGCGCGCTTGATCGCCTCGATCGTGGCGTCGACGTTGATGATGTTGCCCTTGCGGGTTCCCCGGTTGGCCGCCGAACCCTTTCCGATGACGTCCAACCCGCCGTGGGCGTTCTGCTCGCCGATCAGGACGCAGATCTTGGAGCTCCCGATGTCGCAGGAAACCAGGAAGTTCTCGGGCTTGGCCATCAGAAAACCCGCCGGGACCGGGACACGGAACAGGGGACAAGGGACAGGAAGTTAGTCGTGTCCCGTGTCCCGTGTCCCCTGTCCCGAGTCATAGGGAATTCCCGGCGCCGTAGGCACCGACAAGCACAATTCGATCGGCAAAGCGGAGATCGATGGCCCGCGCCTCCCACCCACGAGACTCGATGAAACCTCGCGCGTCCAGGAGCGCGCGAATCTTCGCGGGGGCGTCCCGTCGAAGAACACGAACCGGCCGTCGGAAGACCGAATCCATGATACCGAAACCTCCGTCGGGCAGGGCGGAAATTTCCGAGAGCGCCGAAAAATAATCTGCGGAAGCGGATCGCAGATCTTCGAGGAGCTCGACGGCTTCCGGAAGAGCGGCGCGATCTCCGGTGACGAGTACGTACTCCGCGGAGTCGGCGCGGGGATCGTAGAGAGCGATCGGTTGTCCGTCGGCGGAGAGCCACCAGAGAAGCGGACCCTCGCGGAAGAGAGCGACCGCCCGCCGTTCGGTGATTCGGATCACGAGCCCGTCCGGGAGACGCTTCGAGAGCGTCACGCGATCGACCCAGGGGTGAGCGCCGACCGCCCGCGCGATTCCGGAGAGGTCGAGCGTGACGACGTTCGCGGACCTCCAGGGAGCGACGGCCCGGAGAATCTCTTCGGTTCGCGCGCGGTGATTTCCGACGACCTGGATCCTCTGGAGGGAGAAGAGCGACCCTCCGAAGAATCTCGCGAGCCCGATCGTCGCCGCGAGGGCGACGACCGCCGCGAGCGCGAGCTTCAGCGATCGCCGAGGCTTGCGCCGGCGGGCAACGACGGCGCCCTTCCGGAGGAAGGCCCTTTCCAGCACAGTGGGATCCGAAGCTTGGAATTCACGTGACTTGAAGTCGCGG